>LDZU01000053.1_pt1 | contig 24565 bp, 29 predicted proteins | sample 615531 | NCBI WGS metagenome assembly LDZU01 (sample SAMN03408293, study PRJNA278302) | terrestrial metagenome | isolation source: oil reservoir sample SB2 | place: USA: Alaska, North Slope, Schrader Bluff formation | collected 2011-09 | reverse complement strand
TTGACCGAAAAGTAGATAAACTATGGGAACTATCAAAGTAACTTTTCTATATGAGTCATCGTTACCACCAAAGTAACTTTTTCTAATGAGGCATTACGGAGTGGGAAATTCTTAATCCTCAAACTCAAAATTTGTGAATGTATTTAGTTTTTCAGGGGAAATCCGCGCAATGGTAAAACGCTGGCAATTCTGGAATTTTGTAAAAGCGGATAATTTGCTCTGCAATGCGGTTCTAAACGACTCGTCTGGTTTAAAATCATCTTCGAATTGAAGATGGTGGATAAGAAGTGTCTTTTCCTTTCGATCCGCTTTTGCATCCATCTTGCCAATAAAACGATCTTTCCAAAATATCGGCAAGGCAAAGTACCCAAATCTGCGCTGTTCTGGTTTTAGATAGCACTCCAGCGCATAATCAAAATTAAAAAAGGTTTTCATCCGGCCGCGTTGAATACAGAAATTATCGAACGGCGAAAGGATAAACACTTCCATATTTGCAGATAGAGCAGTACCGCTCTTCTCCAACATCTCGGGAAGCGTATAGAATGTCAATTCTTTCTCTTCCCCCTTCACATTGACAGAGAAAATCTCATGAGCCGCATGCATTTCTTGCAGCGCTTTTCCAATGACCTTTTTCTCAGCCACACGTAAATGATCAACGATCTCCTTCTCCGTTGCCAATCCGTACGCAGTCAAAGCGCGTTGTACCAAAAATCGTCCAAGTTCATCGTCAGCGGGCGTGCTGGTATCAACCCAATCAGGAAGCACTCTTTCAGTGAGATCAAAGATCTTCTGAAAATTCTTCCTTTCGGCAACCATCAACTTTCCCTGCCAGAAGAGCAGTTCCAGTGCCACTTTCACAGGGCGCCAATTCCACCAGGTTCCTCGATGATCGGTATCTTCGGAGATAAAATCTCTGGTCGCCATAGGACCTTCTTCACGAATGCGCTGCAGGGTAGGTTCCATGATATGACCATACTTTTCCAGCCGTTCTTTTGCCCAATTTCCGTATGGGTTGTTGAAATGCTGTTTATAGGGGAGGTAATAGCGGTAATCAGCCATGGGAAGATACGACATGGCATGCCCCCAATACTCAAAAATACGTTTTTGCTCTGCCTGAGCTTGGTGAAGATCATGGCTCTGATAGTGCGGTAGGCGAGTCCAAAGAGTATGGTGGTGTGCACGATTGAGCACATTGATCGTATCGATTTGCACATAGCCAAGGTTCTCTACAATTTCAGCCACCCCATCCCCTTTCTGGGGATTGCGGGGAATGGTGTTGAGCAATTGAGCTTGAACAACAAGGCTGCGAGCTGTTTCGTTGGTAATTGTTATGCCATCCACATCGAACTCCTGCTTAAGGATATCGTATTGTCACAGAAAACTCCAATATGGATTGGAAAATATCTACAAGGAATAAAATTCCATGGCGGATGAGAATCCGTTCAGAAATGATGCCCAACATCCTTGCGATCATATCCCGATATTTTCTTGGGATTTCATAAACTCAATTGAGCAGGATTATTGAGAAAAAAGAGGTTGTTTTCTGGAAAACTTTTTCGCTTTCAGCTTCTCTGATTACCCCAATACCCGCGATGGACAGGCTCGATATCGCGTGATGTGATAAACGCATCCGGATCGATTCCGGTGATCATGCTCTGAATCTTCGGCATATCCTTCCGTTCCACACCCAATTCAAGCATGGATACCATTCCGTCTTTTCCACGTGCCGGGATCTCAGTGACAGCATAACCCGCATTGCGCAGTGCTTCGGCGAGTTCCGCACCACGGCTGGAGCTGATCACTGTAAGGAACATGTGCCCCATAGCCATCTTTTTCTCCAGATTCATTCCAACCACTGTGCCGGTTGCAAATCCAACGCTGTACGCGACAATTTTAAGTGGATTTGACAGGTCGGACATAACCCATCCGATCGAAAGTACGAACAACATGGATGTTGCAACTCCCAACACCCAGGCAATCACTTTTTTCCCACGCAGCACAGAGATCATGCGAACGGTATCGAGTGCAATACTTAATACGCGCACTAAAAAGATCCCCAGGGCTGATAACCACGCCATTGGATCCAACAGAAATTCCACCGATAACTCCTTAATATATTACTCTTCTTTCCTTTGCATGGCAGGTAAATACATTTCCTGCATATACTGGCGCAGCATGCGCCGCGTGCTGAATTTTGGCGCACAGGAGCGAATGCTCTCCTTGATTTTCGAAACCCATTGTTCCGAAAGATCACCCATTGTGCGAGTTTGATAGTATAAGGGAATTAATTCATTCTCAAGGATCTGATAAATGCTTTCGGCATCTTTTTTATCCTGTTCATTCGGATCACTGTATTCTTTATCGCTGCCGATGACCCAGCCGTTCTTCTCGTTATACCCCTCACACCACCAACCGTCCAGAACAGAAAAATTCAAGGTTCCATTCAATGCAGCTTTCATCCCGGATGTGCCGGAGGCTTCATTCGGGCGGCGGGGTGTGTTCATCCACACATCCACACCCTGAACCATGAGATGAGCAATATTCAGGTCATAATCTTCCAGAAATACAATACGGCCCTGCGAACGCGGATCTTTTGCAGCGCGGTATACCTGCTGGATAAGCAATTTCCCGGGTTCATCTGCCGGATGCGCTTTTCCGGCGAAGATCAACTGCACAGGCATATCTTCGCGGGTGATTATTTTCAATAGCCGCTCATAATCTGATAGGATCAGGTCTGCCCGTTTATACGTGGCAAAACGACGCGCGAATCCGATTGTGAGAGAATACTGATCCAGCAGCACTCCTTCCGCGATTACCTGAGCGGGCTGGTGTTTTCCTAAAGACCAGTGCAGACGGGCAGTTTCAATCGCATGATTAATTAATTTCCGTTTGAGGTGCCGGCGGATATCCCAAATTTCAATATCCGGGATTAGATCAATCCGGTTCCACAATTCCTCATCATCCATGTGATCATACCAATTCACACCCAGATAACGATCGAAAAGCAAACGCATACGGCGTGCCAGCCACGAATTTACATGAATACCATTGGTGATCGATTGGATGGGAACCTCATCCACCTTTCGGTCAGGCCATAGGAAATTCCACATTTCTCGCGCCACCTGTCCATGTAGTTCTGACACACCGTTGGTTTTCTCGGAGAGTTTAATTGCCAAAACGGGCATGCTGAACGTTTCACCCCACGATTGGACCTGTTTGCCCAGGCTAATAAACTGCTCACGGGTCAATCCCAATTCATTCCAGACGACAGGAAAATACTTATCGATCAACCACAATGGGAATTGATCATTGCCGGCCGGGACGGGTGTATGGGTGGTAAAAACATTGGTCTTTTTCACTTCTGCTGCAGCTTCTGTAAAAGGCATCCCTTTTTTCATCAGCTCATGAACTCTCTCTAACGTCAAGAACGCTGAGTGACCTTCGTTCATGTGCCAGACGGTGGGTTTTTCACCCAATTTTTCGAGTAAACGAACCCCACCGCATCCCAGCAGGATCTCCTGCGAAATGCGGATCTCCAGATCATTGCTGTACAGCCTGGCGGTCATATGTCGGTCATGGGCAGAATTTTCTTCCACATTGGAATCAAGCAGATAAAGAGGTACCCTTCCCACCTGGATCATCCAGGTACGTGCGAAGACTTCTCTCTCAGGAAGCTGAACCGAGATCATCAGCGGTTTACCATTTTCTTCAGTCAGAGCAATGATGGGCATTTCCTCAAAATTAAAGTGATAGTAAGAGGTCTCCTGCCAGCCATCTTCGGTCAGTTTTTGTACGAAATATCCCTGGTGGTAAATAAATCCCACGCCAACCAGAGGAATACCCATATCACTGGCTTCCTTGAGATGGTCTCCGGAAAGAATTCCAAGCCCGCCTGCATAAAAAGGCATACACTCGTGCAGCCCAAACTCAAAGGAAAAATACGCGATCTTTCCATTCAGAGAAGCCGGGCACTCACGGGTGCACCAGGTATCCTGCGCAGCCATATATATATCGAATTCCTGCATGACAGCATCATATTCATCGAGATACAAACTCTCCTGAGCTGCCATTTCAAGGAGATCATGGTCTATTTTATGCAAGAAGGCAATCGGATTATGATTCAGGGAATCCCATAATGGTCTATCGAGCTCCGAGAAAAGGCGTAAAGCAGCCGGATTCCAAGCCCACCAAAGGTTGTATGCCAGTTCTCCCAGACGGTTGATACGCTGAGGAAAATGATAGTGATTGGGGAAGACCTTTTTATAAGTCATATTCTTATTGTCCTTGATACAGTTTTCCTGCCCTTTAAAAAGCCGGGCGGGATTATATCACGATTGCGCTTAAATTCTAACCTAAGTAATGCAATTTCAGGTGCCGGTCTGTAATTTCAAGATAAAATGACATCACCTATAATTATCGGAGAAATCTTCAATAATCATTTGGTCAGGAGAGGATCATGAAACAAGAAATGCTCGCGTTTCCCAAAGGATTTCTATGGGGTACAGCAACCGCTTCTCATCAGGTGGAAGGGAACAACACCAATAATAACTGGTATATCTGGGAACAGACTCCGGGCAAAATTGTGGGGGGAGCCAAAGCTGGCCTGGCCTGTGATTGGTGGAACGGCCGCTGGAAAGAAGATCTCAAGCATGCGGTTGAGGATGGGCAAAATACGCACCGTCTTTCCATTGAATGGAGCCGGATAGAACCGGAACCCGGAAAATGGAATGCAGCCTCAATCCAAGCTTACCGGGAAATGCTGCAGGGGATCATCAAATTGGGGCTTAAACCCATGCTTACCTTGCACCACTTTACCGATCCGATCTGGATCTATGAAAAAGGCGGCTGGGAAAATGAGGAAACAGCAAACTTCTTTGCCCGCTATGTCGAGAAAATTGTACAAATCTTCCATGACCTTACAGATATGTGGATCACAATCAACGAACCAACCGTTTATGTTTTTGGCGGATATATGTCCGGGGAATTCCCTCCCGGGAAAAGCGATCCAAAAGCAGCTTTTCAGGTAATGTGTAATTTGGTGCGCGGTCATGCCAGAGCATACCGAGCAATTCACAAGATCCAGCCGCATGCCATGGTTGGTTTTGCCAAGAATTTTCGCGCCATGATTCCTGCCAGAAAATGGTTCCCGCCCGACCATTGGATCAAAACATTTTCGTATAACAGCTTTAATAACGCCTTCGCAAATACGCTGGTGAATGGTAAATTGAAGTTCGCCCTCTGGAAAGAATCCATCCCGGAAGCTATTGGGACGCAGGATTATATCGGGGTCAACTACTATACCCGTGATCAGATTAAATTCAACCTGCTGTCTGCGAAGAGTGTATTTCAGGAGCGCTATTTCAATCCAAATGCGGAATTAAGTGAAAACGGGTTTATCGCGAACGAGCCGATCGGGTTTACCGAATCGCTGCAGTGGGCACAGCGCTACGGGTTACCCATCTATATAACAGAAAATGGCGTTGAGGATTCCAGGGATAGTATGCGCCCGCATTATCTGATCACCCATCTATACCAGCTGTGGAAAGCCATTCAGGGTGGCATAGATATCCGCGGCTATATGCACTGGTCGCAGGTGGATAATTTTGAATGGGAGCGCGCCTGGACGCAGCGGTTTGGTCTGTGGGGATTGAATATAGAAACACAAGAACGCATTCGCAGGCCCAGCGTGGATATCTATCACGATATTTGCACGCAAAATGCCATCCCTCTGGAGAGCATTGCACACTATGCTCCTGAACTTCAGGATGAAATACAATAAACGAAAAACTGAGATTTGACATCGTTTGCAGAAAAGGTAAAATTGAAAACCAATACCCCAAATATGAAAGTTGGTTCCATGGTGAAGCGTGTTTTAGTACCATTCCTTATACTCGTGCCCTTCTTGTTGGGTTTCATTCCATATTCACAAGTTGATGGTTCGACCCAACTTTCCGGCAGGGTTTCCTTATTTGATGAAACGCCTGAACCCTTCACGCTCCCTACCGCTATCAGCACGGAATTGCCTTGCAGTGCTGAGGCTGTGCATGGATTATTCTTTTATCGGACCGATTGCCCGCATTGTGCCGAGATCCTTGATGAGGTGATCAATCCTCTGGAAGAAGAATTGGGCGCTGACCTGGACATCCGTCTGGTTAATATCGACTATGCAGATAATTATGAACTATTCCTTGAGATCCAGGAATCCTTTGCCGTCTCCAACGAAAATCGTGTGATCCCCACTCTGGTGCTCGGTGATACGATCCTCATCGGAGAGGATTCCATTCGAGAGGAACTGCGGGGTCGCGCACTTGCCGGAATTCAAGCCGGGGGGATCGAATGGCCAACCCTCGAAGGATTTGACCCGGCATTGATCGTAATTGAAGGAAATGCCGCGGCTGATGACCAGGTTTGTTCGCTGGATAGTGAAAACTGCGATGTGGAAAACCCTATCTATGCCGCTTATTTTTATCAAACAGGCTGCCAGGAATGCAGCATGGTGGAAGCCGACCTGGCATACTTGCGCAGCCGGTATCCGCAGCTGGTTGTTGAGAGCTTCAATATCTACGATAATGCCGGCCTGGCAGAATGGATGGCTGCCCGCATTGGTAGAGATGACATGCACACACCGGCTGTTTTCATCGGCAATCAGGCATGGATCGGCGAGGATGAAATTTCACCGGAAGCACTAACCACAGCTCTTGACTGTTTCACGGCTGAGGGTTCGCCCAGATTCTGGGATGCGTATGATGAATCTCAGGGCAATCAGAATATCATCGAGCGCTTCCGCTCAATGAGTTGGATAACCGTCGTTCTGGCAGGCCTTGTAGATGGATTGAATCCCTGCGCTTTCGCCACCTTGATCTTTTTTGTGTCGTATCTTTCATTAAGCGGAAGAAAAGGAAAAGAAATTCTCCTGGTAGGGTTGGCTTTCACGGTGGGTGTTTTTCTGGCTTACCTGCTGATCGGGCTCGGTTTCTATCGCATTCTGGATCTATTGGGAAGCTGGTTAAATATTCTCGGCAAGATTGTCTATGGTATCACCGCTGTGATTTGTCTGGTCTTTGGAGTTCTCAGTTTTTCTGATTACCTCAAAACCAGAAAAGGCGACCTTGGGGACATGGCTTTGAAACTGCCCGACACATTGCGCAAACGCATCAATGAAACCATCCGGAAGGGTCGAAACATTAAATCCTACGCATTGGGAGCTTTTGGAACAGGATTGGTCGTATCTCTGCTGGAATTGGCCTGCACCGGTCAGGTTTACTTACCCACCATCATTTACGTCAGCAGCGTTCCTGAACTACGGCTTCAATCTGTGGCATACTTGATTCTCTATAATATCATGTTCATCATCCCACTGATCGTCATTTTCGTGCTGGTCTTTTTTGGAACCTCGTCCAAACAGTTGACCGGCTTTATCCAGAAACAAGGATCAGGCATCAAACTCGCCATGTCGATCATTTTCCTGATCCTCGGGATCTGGCTGGGGTGGTCTGTTTTTGGATAGATAGATAAATCAAATTAAAAAGGTCAGTGGGGTAATAACTGGCCTTTTTTTAAACCTGGCCCCAGTATAAAATGGATACGATCATCAGCGCCACCCCGAGGATACATGCATAACTGGCCAGCATGATATTGGCTTTGCTGCGAAACTCTGGTTCCTTTTTCCATTCAACTCGGTAAAGCCAAATCCCCGCACCTAAAAAAATAAAAGCCGGTATAAATGCATACATAGGTTTTCCTTTATTTATCCATTTTACGACAGGATAGATGGAATACCGAATAGGTCATGTGGGCAATTTTTTCGCATTTGCAGTATGCCCCTGGCAATTCGGGCAGAAATGCGTCCCCCGCTGCCCAACCACGATCCGTTCAATCGGTGTTCCGCAGATCAAACAGGTCTCTCCTTTTCTACCATAGACAAAGAAGTGGTTTTGAAAGTCCCCGCCGCGATACACCCAATCGATGCTCGCTCCGTTGCGTTGGATCCCTTCCAGCAGTGTTTCTCTGATCGCCTTTAAAAGTGCGGCGGCTTGATCGGCGTTCAATTCACTCGCAATGGTCAGCGGATGCAGCTTTGCTTTGAAGAGAGCTTCATCCGTATAGATATTGCCCAGCCCTGCCAGAAACGATTGGTCCATGAGCAGCGGTTTCAACTGGCGTCTGCAGTCCTTCAACATACGGTGGAATTGATCAGCAGACAATTCTTCTGCCAGTGGTTCAGGGCCAAGATCGCCCAGCTCATCCTGCGGATCAGTCAGCAGCCAGACCCTTCCAAATTTTCGGGCATCTTCAAAAATCAAGCGCAACCCATTCTGCAGAATGAAAATTACCCGATCGTGCTTCCCTATTGCTTCCTTTTCACCATGCAATTTTTCAAATTCCACATGCAAATCACCGCTCATGCGCAGGTGGAACAACAGCGTATCGCTTGAAAGTCTCATTACGATGTATTTCCCCCGCCGGCTAATTTTCTGAACGGTTTGCCCTTGAATCCGCTGTACAAATTCCGGCACAGGGGGAGCAGCAATCGATCGTTCCCAAAGGACAGATGTCCGCAGGATTTTTTTACCAATCGGCGTAGAACTATCCCCAATTCCGCCCCGCAACAAGCGAACGATGGTCTCGACTTCTGGAAGTTCAGGCATGCTTTTCGATGAATTTTCAGGCTGTAGCTTTTTTATTCGTTGAACATCTCACCAACCGAACGACCCTCATTCACCCTGCGAACGACTTCGCCAATCAAATTCGCCACAGAGATGATGCGCAGGCGACCGCCAAATTTGGCTTGCTTATCCTTCGGAATAGGAATGGTGTCGGTTGTGACAAATTCCTTTACAGGCAGTGCCGCCATCTGCTCCACCGCATCACCTGCCAGAATGGGATGGATGAACACTACCACCACATCTCTGGCGCCATTCTTTTTGGCAACATTCACTGCGTTGATGATCGTCTTTCCGGTGGAGACTTCTTCATCCAGTAAGATCACGTCTCTCCCCTGCACATCTCCGATCAATGTCAACACTTCCGGATTATCAGTGTTTAAAATGCGCCTTTTTTCGATGAATGCCAGCGGAATGTTGAGCTCTTCAGCGTAATTGCGCGCTTTCTTGGCAAAACCCAGGTCCGGTGAAAGCAGCACCGGATTGACCATTTCCTGTTTTATTTCATTCAAAGAATCGATAAGCACATGCGAAGCATACAGCACATCCCCGGGGATGGAGAAAAATCCCTGTATCTGATCGGCATGCAGATCAAGGGTCATATAGCGATCTGCGCCGGCTGCCTGGATCATATCCGCCACGAGGCGTGCCGTGATGGGTACGCGCGGTTGGTCCTTTTTATCCGAACGGGAGTAGCACATATAAGGAAACACCGCCGTGATACGTCCCGCGGAATCCAAACGCAGGGTTTGGATCAGGATCAGCAGTTCCATCAGGTTGGTGTGCACCGGCGAAGAAAGGGTTTGGATCACATAACAATCCTGGCCGCGCACACTGGTATGCAGCTTGACGAATAAATTCTCATTCGGAAATGTCGTAATCGTAGTTTTACAAAGCGGAACTTCCAGGTAGGAAGCAATGCTTTCTGCCAGCTCCGGACAGGCGGAGCCTGCATATAATTTGATGCCCCCGTACATCATACGGTCGTGCCGTAACGCACTGGTAGTCATACTCAATTTTTTCCTCTCCATTCATCACACAGAATGCTCATGAATAAAACATCAATATATTCACCATCCAGAAAATATGCTTCGCGCATGGCTCCTTCATGTTTGAACCCAATCTTCTCGTAACAGTGGATCCCTCTTTTATTTGGTTCAAACACGCGCAGGTAAACACGATGAAAATTTAGTGTCTTAAAACCATAATCAAGCATCAATGAAATGGCTTTCGTGCCGATCCCTTTTCCCCAGAATTCCTTATCCCCGATGAACACTCCCAATTCGGCATTTCGCGATTGTTGATCAACGTTGATAAAGCTGATATTCCCCACCGCTTTCCATTCCTGTTCATCCAGCACTTCGATCATCAGAGGCTGTTCAGCAATGGAGTGGTGAGCAAGATCCTCAAACCATTTCTCTTCCTGTGCATGGGAAAGTGGGTTATACAGCGATAGATAGCGTTTAACATCCGGATCATTCAGCCAGCTTACAAAAAGCGGCAAATCTTCCTTATCAATTCCTCGCAATCGTATCGCTTCACCAATGATCATCGAATTTCCTCTATGGATGCAGCCGGTTCGGCCCGCGGAACAGGTAAACCGTCTCACGGATATTCTGGATCTGCAGCAGCACCATCAGCAGACGCGAGAGACCCATTCCAAAGCCGCCATGCGGCGGACAGCCAAAGCGGAAAAAGTCCAGATAAAACTGGATATTTTCAAGCCCAAGCCCCACCTCGAGTGCTTGTTTTTTCAAGACTTCATAGCGGTGTTCGCGTTGCGCGCCGGTCGCTATCTCCAACCCACCCGCGATCAGATCAAAACTGCGGGTTAATTTTTGATCATCCGGATGGCGCATGTGGTAGAAGGGGCGAACTTGGATGGGCCAGTCGATCAGGAAGAAGAAATCATGCCCGTGTTTTTCCTTGATGTACTGTGCCAGAGCCCGTTCCCCGCCCGGGTCCAGGTCGCCCTTCTTTTCAGGCGGAAGCTCGTACCCCACTTCTTTCAACGCCCTGACAGCATCTGCCATGCTGATGCGTGGGAAGGGCACTTCAGGGACTTGCAGGTCGAATCCATAAGCCGTTTTAATTTGCTCGCCGTGTTTCTCTTTCACCTGCTGGTAAGCATACTGCAGCCAGCGTTCGGTGAATGCCATCACATCTTCATGCGAATCGATCCACGACATCTCCATATCCAACCCGGTGAACTCCGTCATGTGGCGGGATGTGAAGGAAGGGTCAGCCCGAAAGACCGGACCCACCTCAAAAACGCGCTCGAAACCGGCTGCCATGCCCATTTGCTTGTAGAATTGGGGAGACTGTGCCAGATAGGCTTTGCGGTTAAAATAATCCAGTTGGAAAAGTTCCGCTCCACTTTCGCTGGGGCTGCCCATGATCTTGGGAGAATGGATCTCCATGAAATTATTCTGCAGCCAAAATTCACGCATGGCATGTTCAAGCGTGGTCTGCACCTCAAAGATGAGCAGATTTTGCGGGCGGCGCAGATCGAGATAGCGCCAATCCATGCGGAAATCCACGGAAGGCACATTTTCCTCGTCAAATGGGTCATACGGCATGGGGACCTCAGCCGCGTTCTCCACTTTCAAATCCTGAAGCTGGATCTCCAGACCGCCCAGTTTGACGATATCGTTCTTGACCACCTTGCCAACAATGGTCAGAGCAGATTCGGTACCCAGCGCGGAGATCTGGTTCGCCAGTTCTTCGTTTGCCGGGCGGTAATGTGCCACCTGCACCAGACCGGTGCGGTCGCGCAGGATCAGGAACTGCATTTTCTTCTGGTCGCGCAGGATCTGCAACCAGCCCTGCACTTTTACTTCTTGATCAATATGATTGCTTAGATCACCAATATAGGTACGCTGCATGATTGCCGCTTCTCCTTAAAAATAAATACACTTTTTAAGATTTTAATGCGAAAATGAATTCATGGGGGTGTTATTGTGAATTTTTAAGGAAGGAAAACTCCTGCAGGCGTTCAACGGCTGCGTACGGCGATAATGCTCGGACAAATACCTGCCCAAAAATATTCTTGAATTCTTCTTTTTGAATAAGCTGCTGCCACTCCCGGTCGCGCTCGCGCTCGAGCAGCCCCCGCAGAAAAGCCCGCAGCCGGATTTGATCGCGCTGCTGCCAATTGCCAGTTGATCGTAAATATCGGGCATGCGCATGAATGGCTTCTACCAACTCTGCTATCCCTTCTCCATCCGTGGCAACCGTGCGGAGGATGGGAGGTACCCAAATAGACTCATCACTTTCCTCTGATGGATATCCCATCGTGAGCATGGAACGGAGTGTCATCTCCGCCGCATCCACATCCGCCTTATCCGCTTTGTTCAACACCAGGATATCGGCAATTTCCATAATGCCGGCTTTGGCTGCCTGCACATCATCACCCAGTCCGGGCGCTTCCACCACCAGCACGCTGTGTGCCAGGCTGGCGATTTCCACCTCGGATTGGCCTGCCCCCACGGTTTCCACAACGATAAAATCATACCCGGCGGCATCCAGAACCAGCGAGACTGCCTGGATATTGTGCGCCAGACCACCCAGCGCACCGCGGCTGGCCATGGAACGGATGAACACGTTGGATTTTTCGGCAATGGCGCGCATGCGGATACGGTCACCTAGCACAGCTCCTCCGCTAAAGGGGCTGGTTGGATCCACCGCGATCACCGCCACATGCAGCTTCGGATCTTGTTTAATAAGGGTGTCAACCAGGCAGTTCACCAGGCTGGATTTTCCCACCCCGCTGGGACCGGTGATACCAATAACATGCGCTGTTCCGGTTTTTGGAAAGAGCGCATCCAGCGCCTGCCGCCCCTGCGCATCATCATTCTCAACCAGAGTGATCAGGCGAGCCAATGCCCGCCGATCTCCCTGTAAAACTGCCTGCGTTAAATCAGCCATGCACAGCCCTGCTATGCTTTTCCCAGCATGCTGTGGATATCCTCCACGACCTGCGTGGTGGGTGTTCCCGGTCCATACACTGCCTTTACACCCAGCTTCATAAGCGCTTTGGCATCTTCCGCAGGGATGATCCCGCCGAGAAAAACGTGCACCTCATCTAACTTGTTTTCCTTCACCAATTCAAGAATGCGCGGTACAAGAGACATGTGCGCACCGGAAAGGATGGAGAGACCAATGACATCCACATCTTCCTGTAGGGCTGCCTGCACCACCATCTCGGGGGTCTGGCGCAGCCCGGTATAAATGACTTCCATGCCGGCATCGCGCAGAGCTCGCGCGATGATCTTGGCACCCCGGTCATGTCCATCCAGGCCTGGTTTCGCAATTAAAACACGGATCTTTTTTTCTTCCATAGAATCCTCTTGAACCAATTATACTTGTGGGTAGCGGTATATTTTTCGTTATAATGCACCTGAGCCAAGCTGATGAATAGCATAAAAAAAATGTTTTTATTCCTTTGTATTGCCGTGCTTGTTCTGAACGGCTGCCGGAGTGTGCCACCGAGCACAAACGCTGCTGTCTCTCAAGGTACGGCATCTCCTCAGGGAACGACCACCGCAGTAACCGAAACGCAGGCTGCCAGCACTCCCACCGAAGAGCCGCAGCCCGCCGCGGTGATCAATCCCCTCACCGGCTTACCCGTTGCCGATCCGGCAATACTGGATCGCATGCCAGTCATGGTGAAGGTTTCCAACTACCCGCGCGAGGGTAGACCGCATGCCGGTCTCTCTTTTGCGGATATCGTCTTTGATTATTACATCGGGTATGGTACCAACCGTTTCCTGGCCATCTATTATGGGAATGACAGCCCTCAGATCGGTCCGGTGCGTTCCGGGCGGCTGGTGGATGCGCAGCTGGTAAAGCTCTACCAGGGCATTCTGGGCTACGGCAGCGCGGATGAAGACACCAACGTATATCTCTTTCAAGCGCTTAGTGAGCGAGCAATCTCTTTTGAGGAAGCGTCCTGCCCTGCGTTTTGCGGAACGGATACCCACAGTGTGGTGGGCGTGTTCGCCAGCTCCGCGGATATCAGCGCTTACGCAAAGCAAAATGCCATCGACCCGGGCGGTACGCCCGATCTGGAAGGTATGCACTTTGATGCGAATATCCCGGAGGGCGGCGTTCCCGTTGAACAGGTTAACATCCTCTTTAATTACTACAACCGCGCGGAGTGGAAATATGATGCCGCCTCCGGCACCTACCTGCGCTGGATCGAGGAGATGGAAGGGGAGGAGGATGGTAATTTCAGAATGATCCCGCTGGTTGACCGCGTCACCGGGGAACGGCTGGCTTTCAACAACATCGTCATCCTGTTCACGCATTACATTGAATACGCCCCCAGCGAGCATGATGTGGAACTGATGAAGAACATCGAAGGCAAGCGCGCCGTTTTTTATCGCAATGGGCAGATGTTCGAAGGGCAGTGGAAAGTGTCCAGCGACCAGGCTCCCATCCAGTTCTTCGATTCTTCCGGCAATCCCTTTGCGCTCAAACCGGGCAATACCTGGATCGTGCTGGCGGACGACAATTCCATTTTCAATCAGAAGCAGAGCGGCGCCTGGGAACTGTTCTTCCTGCTCTCCCCCCAATCCTGATCCACGTTCCATCCAAATCCCAGATGCGCATCCAACTTTTAATACATATCTAATTTACGCTTTCTGGCAGAGCCTGTATACTTTACTTAAAAAAGAGAAGAACATGATCCCTATTCGAGATACACAACGCACGCATACTTTCCCGATCATGAACTGGGTATTGATCGCGGCTAACGTGTTCGTATTTATCCTGGAATATTTTTTACCATCCAACCTGTCGGATGGTTTTATCGCGACCTTCGCGCTGACCCCCTCCAATGTACAGCTCAGCCAGCCGCTCACCCTCATTCCCTTTGTGACGCATATGTTCCTGCATGGCAGCTGGTTCCATTTGATCAGCAATATGTGGTTCCTAATGATCTTCGGTGACAACATTGAAGAACGACTGGGGTCATTGCGCTATCTGGCTTTTTACCTGCTAGGTGGCATCAGCGCCGCGCTGCTGCAGTATTTCTTTTCCCCTGATCTCACTGTTCCAACCCTGGGTGCCAGCGGCGCGATCGCCGCGGTCATGGGCGCGTATTTCGTGCTCTTCCCCGGTTCGCGTGTGGTGACCTTCATCCCCATCTTCATCTTTGGCGGATTCATCCGCCTGCCCGCCATCGTTTACCTGGGATTCTGGTTCGTGATGCAGATCTTCTCGGGTTTCAGTTCGTTCGTAATTGGTTCGGGCACGGAAGCGGGCGGGGTGGCCTGGTGGGCGCATGTAGGCGGGTTCCTCTTTGGCATGCTCTTCGTGCGCGCCTTCATCAAAAAGACCTACAGCAGCTACCCGGATGAAAGACAGTATCCGCTGTAAAGAAAGAGATTTGCCCGTTTTTGAGAAAGGAATGCTATAGTTTTTTCCTCACCTCACTAACTCCTGTGCTGGCTGCTTCGGATTACAATTACACCAGCTCGAGAAAAAGGACCAATCCATGCCAAAGATAAACTGGATGTACCTGTGTGATTACGCCTATAAAGATGTGGCCGGCAAGACCAGCATCATCGGCATGTTCACCGATATCAATGCGCTGCAGCTCCCCACCAGGTACCAGCAGCTATTCACCATTCTGGAAGTGGATAAAATCGACAGCGAAACCTTCAAGCTCGAAGTGGTAATCTCCTCTCCATCCGAAACAGAGATCACAAAAAGGATCGGGCAGGAAATCAAATCGCAGGGAAATTCGGGAAAGATCATCAAGATGACCATGATCTATGCTTTTTACGGCATCGATCTGACCGAAGCGGGGGAATACCATCTATTGTTGTTCCTGGATGGGAGCTGCATCCATTCCATTCCGTTTAGGGTGCATCTGCTGAATATTAAAAAGAAAGAAGTACGGGTTTAAAATCCAGTATTTCCTTTAGACGAATTTTTCAATAATTTTTACATTATTGAAACTAAATCTACCGAAAAACTGTGGACGTGCATTTTGTAGTGGGTTTTATCTATTGAATTTTATGAAGTAATCATCAATCTCAGGTCGTAATTCAATACCAGCCCTTTCAAAACAATTCAATAAATCGTTATAGGTGCCTAAACCGCCGAGAAAATCCCAGAACTCATCAGCTATCATTAATTCATTTTTCAGGTCAAACATCCCTCTTAGTGTCCAGCGCTGATAGGGCCCGGGTTCATAGGGGTTGTATGGAATGGCAATATAAGCATGAACATCCACTTTGGGATGCTCTAAAAGATAGATCGCTTTCCATTCCAATAATGTTCGTTTGCAATCTTTAAAATTTCCGATATTTGGTTTTGCCGTTTTAAGATCAAATAAATGGACAGAATCCATTGAATCTTTTACATACAAATCCACATTAGTCGTACGCATCGTATTGATTTCCCCCTGATCTACTGCGCGCCGTATCCTTTCAATCTCAGCATCCGTATTTGGATCATGCCCATTTGAAAGAGAATTCATGATTTGTTGTATTTCGGTTTGAGCTGCACTGCTTATGTGATTACCAACTCGAAATTGTTTTTGTGCGTCAACAAAATGGTCTTTTGATAAAACCTCTGCAACCGGTTCAAAAATTGAAGTACCAAAAGTTGTATTTACAGATTGAATAAAGGAGTAAAGCGCCATTCGATCTTTACCAAGCAATCTGTAATGAAATGGCATATTTTTTGATTCTGGATCGTAGGTTCGAAATTTGTTTCTTATGCTCTCTTTTATTGTATTTTCAATTATCCTGGCTTGTGCGATAGATAATCCCATATCATTTTTCCTTCAAATGAAAAATTGTCTCTGAATATGTAGAATTTCTATCTTTTTCGACCCTATTTAACACCGGCCTTTGGAAACAATTTGCTATTTTCATCCCTGCTAATTCTGCAATTCCTGGATAGAGATTATATTTATCATTAGCAACTAAAAATACATCATAACCATCTTGAAAATATTTTTTACAGTTAATTAGGACTTCAGCAAGGCTTTGAGAATAAGAATCACGTGCTTCTTTCCCTTGACCTTTATAAAGCGGACCAATTTCAAGTTCATCTTTTCGCTCTAATCCAAGAAGTTCATAAGCGTAGGCATGTTGCTCGTGATAATCAATCAGACCTACATAGGGAGGACTAGAAAAGATTCCTCGGATTTTTTGGTTTGAAATTAATTCCGCAAAATCCTTGTTGACTTTTCGAGTTTCATTTATTAAATCAATTTCACGACTATCGCCTGTTAAACAAATTTGAAAAGTATCTGTCCGAAGATTCGCAAATACCCTAAAGCGCTCGAGTGTATCTTTCGTATAAGTACTCCACCAATTACTAAGTGAAAAAATGGGTTTACAGATCTTCCCATGTTTTCTACAATAATATGTGGTCGTTACGGGATCTTTTAATGTTGCCAAATCCGCGTGTGTCGTTGCCCGGCAGGAACGTATTGTTCTACTCAGAATTATTGAAATATCGCGCTTAACCGTTTCATTTTCGATTTTTGCAATTTCTGAAGATAAGTAATTGATTTCTTCTCTTACGGGAAACAAGAACCATTTTCCCAGAAATGTATCTTTTTGATCTTGTTCGATTTTTATCCCGAATCTCTTGACAAGGGATTGATAAATCGCTAAGAATTTTTCTTCTTTTTCCTTCCCATATTTTTCCTCATTAATTTCTCCTCTACTTACCTTTCTTCTATAATCTGGTGAGGGGAAATATTTGGAATTGAACAATGCGAGTTCAGCAAGAAGGCTTCTCTCAAATGCGATGTTGTTCCTCGTCTTTTGAAATGAATTTAATCCATGGGTAAGATCGCTAATTATGTTGCGTAACAAAACGAAGTCATGTTTATTTACTTTTGTGTTCGTTATCATTGCATTGAATGAAGAAATGTCCACGCCCAATGCATGTAGATTCAATTCATTTGCTTGAACTAAAGCCGTGCCGCTTCCACAGAAGGGATCCAAGACAATATCACCCTTGTTAAAATAGATTTCCTTTTTGAATTCATCGGTATGGGAATCTAAGAAATATTCTACCAATTGCGGAATAAACTTTCCTTTATACGGATGTATTCTGTGAACATGCTTGGTTCTTTCAGATTCTTTGTATTCCGTAAAAGAAAGATGCCAGTTAAGGTTTTCACCATACTTGTTTTTCCATTTTTTTTCATCAGCTTGGTTATCGTAATAGTTTTTTAATTCATTCAAACATAAAAGGGTAGTGCCATTATTATGATATTTATTAATTCTTCCATACTGGATTAAATAGGAGATATTTGAAGCCGTGACAGCACGATCTAGATATTGAGAAGCCCAAATACTTGCTTCTTGAAGGTTTACTAACTCTTTGTTTTCAAATAATGAAAGTTGACTCATTGTAAAATCATTATATTCATTTTTATGTAAGTGTTGTTTAAAAATCGAATGAATCATCTATTTAAACTATAAACACAAGGGTGGGTTTCCAACCCACCATCATCATTCATCTTGAGTTGGAAATTCGTTGTCCCTTCTTGTCATTATGTCCTTTTGTGTATAAAAAATCAATCTCTTTACAAGCATTATTAACCAGCCCACACTAGGGCATCTACTACCTACTTCTATACGTCATGCAGAGCGCCAGCATCTATTCCCAATCTTTACCATATAAGTGTAAAATCCAATCATAATTAGGGGTCAATAGGAAGAAATACTACGTTTACATCATGACCAATCTCTCTCGCACACTCTATACCGGCATCACCAACGATCTTCAAAGACGTGTATACGAACATAAAAACAAAACCTTACCTGGTTTCACCAGGAGATATAACATATCCAAACTGGTCTACTACGAAGAACTCCCGCATGCGGTCTCTGCCATTGCTCGTGAAAAAGAAATCAAAGGCTGGAGTAGAGCGAAGAGAATCGATCTCATCAACTCTCTCAACCCATCTTGGGAGGACCTTGCCAGCGACTGGTTCAGTGATTGATCCGCATCATTGCGACTAATAAATTTTCACCACATCGAATTGGAAAGATCCTTCGGTCGTTCCACTCCCTCTGGAAGACATCGAGAAAGAAGCTGTATCTGTTACCCATACAATTACGTCATCCAGAGCGCCAGCGAGGATCTCACCATGAATTGGAACTACCCTGATACATAAGGACATACACAACCCTGACCTCCGACATTATCCTGAGCTTCTTTTCTATTCTCCTCCTTCTATCAACCCAACATCCTTAAATTTTCGCCCATTCTTCCCCAATTCCTTCGCAAACCCCGCCTTTCATGTTTTAATGAAGCATAGAACGTCCGGGAGGAACATATGCAGCAGATGATTGACCTTATCAAAAAGGAAGGTGTCAACCTGGGGAATGGTATCCTCAAGGTGGATTCCTTCATCAACCACCAGGTGGATCCGCAATTAATGGAAGAATGCGGGCGCGAGTTTGCGCGCCTGTTTGCATCCACCCATCCCACCCGCGTGCTGACTGCCGAGATCTCTGGCATTGCGCCGGCGCTCATGACCGCCAAGTTCCTGAAAATACCGGTGGTGTACGCGCGCAAGCGCAAACCCATCACTATGCCCGATACGGTCTACCTCACCGTGGCGCCCTCCCACACCAAGGGTGTTCTGGTCGATCTGATCGTCTCCCCTGAATATCTGCAACCCGCTGAACGGGTGCTGATCATCGATGATTTCCTTGCCAGCGGTGCCACCATCAACGGGCTGGTGCGCCTCACGCAAGCCGCCGGGGCTACCCTGGTTGGCATCGGGGCGCTCATTGAAAAAGAGTTCGAAGGCGGGCGCGCCAGGCTGGCGGAATTGGGCGTTCCCATTGCATCGCTGGCGTGCATCACCGCCATGGATGGTGAGCACATCGTCTTCAAAGAATAAGCCGCGATCGGGCAGGAAAGAGCGTTTTTTCTGCCCGATCGCTTTAGAATGAGAAGAGGAAAGGATTCTCTCATGCCTATTGCCATCCTGGATTATGGATCGCAGTACACCCAGTTGATCGCCCGCCGCGTGCGCGAACTGAACGTGTATTGTGAATTGTTCCCCTGGGATGCTCCCGCGCAGGAAGTGCTTGCCATCCAGCCGCAGGGCTTCATCCTTTCCGGTGGTCCCGCTTCGGTCTACGCTAAAAATGCCCCCGGCCTACCGGAATACGTTGTTCAGAGCCATCTGCCGGTGTTGGGCATCTGCTACGGCATGCAACTGCTCGCATTCACATTGGGAGGGCGGGTCAGCGCATCTTCCCAGCATGAGTACGGCTCGGCAGAGATCATGCTTGTACGGCAAAATACCCTCATCGACAGCAGTATCCGCAGCGTATGGATGTCGCACGGCGACCGCGTGGAAGAAATGCCTGCGGGATTTTCCCTTCTCGCCACCAGCGCCACCTGCCCCATCGCTGCCATGGGGGATGAAGAGCGCCGTCTGTATGGTTTGCAGTTCCATCCTGAGGTTGCGCACACCCCGCACGGAGAACACATCCTGCGAAATTTTCTCTATGCTATTTGCGGCTGCCAGCCCGCCTGGAACGCACAGTCCATCATCAGTGATGCAATCGAACGGGTGCGGGCGCAGGTAGGTAACCAACGCGTGCTTTCTGCGGTGAGCGGGGGGGTGGATTCCAGTGTCGCCACCGCGCTGGTGCATCAAGCCGTCGGCGAGCAGCTCGAAGCGGTCTTTGTGGATACCGGATTGCTGCGTCAGGGGGAACGCGAAAGCGTGCAGGCTGCCCTCACCCCGCTGCTCGGCAAGAATCTGCACGTGGTGGATGCTTCCTCGATCTTCCTTTCCGCCCTGCAGAACGTGAGCGACCCGGAGGAAAAGCGCAAGATCATCGGGGCCACCTTTATTCGTGTTTTCGAAGAGCAGGCACGCCTGCTTGGCAATCTGCCTTTTCTGGTGCAGGGCACCATTTACCCCGATGTGGTCGAATCGCGCGCTCCCGAACGCTCCAATGCGCAGCGCATCAAATCGCACCACAATGTAGGTGGTTTGCCCGAAAGAATGGATTTTGACCTGGTGGAGCCGCTGCGCTATCTTTTCAAGGATGAAGTGCGCGCGGTTGGCGAAGCGCTCGGCTTGCCGGAGGAACTGGTTTGGCGCCAGCCCTTCCCGGGTCCCGGACTGGCGGTGCGCTGTTTGGGCGCCATTACACCCACGCGGCTCGAAAGCCTGCGCGCAGCCGATGCCATCTTTCGACAGACACTGCACGAGGCAGGTTTGATCGATCACCGCTCAAAAGCAGGGGAAGCTCCCATCGCGCAGGCTTTTGCCGCTCTTCTACCGGTGCGTTCGGTAGGAGTGATGGGGGACCAGCGCACCTATCAGGAAACGGTGGTGCTGCGCGCCGTCACCAGCCAGGATTTCATGACCGCCGATTGGGCACGTCTGTCGCACGATCTGCTGGCTGCTATTTCCAACCGCATCGTGAATGAGGTGCCGGGCGTGAATCGCGTGGTGTACGATATCACCTCAAAACCCCCCGCCACCATCGAGTGGGAGTGACGCGCGGGGAGCTTCTTCGTTCGTCATCCTGAGCGTCAGCGAAGGATGTCGTCCAAAGGAAAAGTAACCATCCAACAATAGGGCATCCACTAACCACTTCAATACGTCATCCTGTTTCATGAACCCCTGCCAGATATTTCAACAGGAAGAAGATACCTCCATGGCGGGTAGATAACCACTGTTCACATAATTATTAGAAATTGCAACAAAAAATGTAATGTTTTATATGTGCTATTAACTGTATTTGTACTATAATATTAGTACAATACTAAAGAGAGTAAATGTATGCCACACAATCATCAGTATCGTTACCGCGGTGGAACAGTTCAGCGTCGAAGTCATTGGCGCGAGAGTCTTAATGATGCTATGCAACTACCCACGGATGAACCCACGTCTCCAGAAATTAATGTTGGACGTCAATTGCAGAATATTCGTACAATGCAGGGTTTATCGCTCCGTGCCCTGGCTAAGTTAAGTGGTTTGAATTTTAACACGCTCAGCATGATTGAAAATGAAAAAACATCCCCCAATGTTAGTACGCTCCAGCAGCTGGCAACAGCATTGAAAGTTTCCATAACAGCCTTTTTCGATTCCTCATCTGAATATAAAGAAATCGTGTTTCAGCAGGCTGGTAAACGACCATATGCCAGCTTTCTTCAAGGAAAATTTGAAGATTTGGGCGGTGGGATCGCTATGGGGGAAGCCACACCACTTCTAATGACCTCAAAACCGAACACAAATAGCGGACCTGAGCCTTTTATTCACACTGGTCAGGAGTTCATTTATTGTTTAGACGGTAGCTTGGTGTATTGGGTCGGTGAAAATGAATTCATTCTTGAACCTGGAGATAGTCTCATATTCCAGGCATATATTCCTCACCGTTGGGAGAATCGAAATCGAACATCGAACCACTCTATTCTTGTGATTTGTCCATCCGATCATAGCGACCACCTTGTTAGACAGCATTTAGGACAAGATGTATTGAATGAATAGAATTTTTCATTCTTTGAATGCACTCAAGGATGCATAAATATCAAAATGAAAGATCAAGGGTTTGAGAGAAAGTGAATCAAAATGCCTGTCATAGTAAACCAGGAATTGTGCGTAGGCTGTGGGGCTTGTGTAAAGGCTTGCCCTAATGGCGCCATCCAAATGCGAGAAAGGAAAGCATTTGTTGATCAGACTAGGTGTAGCGACTGCTTGAAATGTATCCAGGTATGCCTGACCGATGCGCTGCAGTTTAATAAGATTGAACCCCCGAGATTGAAAAACAATGCGGTTGAAATCATACAGCCTCGCGTTGCATCAAATGTTTCCCCGTATCACCCTGAACAGGGCAAAACTGCATTATCGATGCGCACTCAACCTCCACGAATCCTGGCGGGGATTCTTGCAGCTTTTTTAGAATGTTGCGAGTTTCCACCAGGTCACGACAGCATTGCTCATTTCATAGGTTCTTACAAAAGGCAATCCATACAAAATCGCAGGCAGCGTTGTCGTGAACGTACGAGAAATAAAAACTTTTATGAAAGGAGGTGAACAGTATGCCCAAAGGAGATCGAACAGGTCCTGCTGGAGCTGGAATGATGACTGGCAGGCGTGCTGGTTATTGTGCCGGCTTTAGTGTTCCAGGGTATATGAATACAGGTGTGCCATGGCGGGGATTTGGCTTTGGGGGCGTGGGGCGCGGGTGGCGCAATACTTTTTATGCCACTGGAGTTCCTGGTTGGCAGCGATTTGGGTATCCACCTATGCCACCACAGGAAGAAACCGAATCGCTTAAAACACAGGCTGATTGGCTCAAAGATCAGCTCGATGCGATCAATAAACGCATTGAAGAGCTTGAGTCGAAATAAATATCATGTACGAAAGGCGCGAGATAGAGTTAATGTCTTTCTTTAGGGTAATATCTCGCGCCAATTGTATATCAAAAAAGACTCGTTTGAGAGTTTCAAGGTTTTTAGAATGGAGTCAGATAAAATGTTTAATTTTTTGTTTCGTGGTGGACGCGGTCAGAGTGGCGGTAGAGGGCGCGGAGGGGGAAACAAACCCGGCTCAGGACCATCAGGGAATTGTATATGTCCGAAATGTGGGTACAAAGCAACCCACCAGGTTGGGCAGCGTTGTCTTGACCTTGCTTGTCCCAAATGTGGAACCAAAATGATTCGTGAATGAGATCCAATTCAACAAAGGAAAAAGAGAGAACATGAAACTTATTATTACTACTGCATCCTCATCAATAGACGCTGCATTTGACCAACGTTTTGGGCGTTGTGCTTATTTCCTCGTCATTGATAGCGAAACCATGCACTGGGAAGCATTTCCTAATCCTGGTATTGATGCTCCCGGTGGAGCAGGTACCCGGGCAGCGCAGTTTGCTGTCGATAAACAAGTATCTGCGGTTATTAGTGGAAATTTCGGTCCCAACGCCTCATCTGCGCTAAATGCTGCGGGGATTTCAATGTATATGAATAAAACGCAGGGTAGTGTTCGTGATATCATCGCGAGCTTCAAGGCTGGGCAGTTGACCCAGGTCAATGCGCCAACCGTCAAGGCGTCCCACTCACCACAGGGTTAATGATAGATGCGCATTACTGTTGCCAGTGGAAAAGGCGGGACGGGAAAGACAACGATTGCTACCAGTTTGGCATTGAGTCTGGCTTCAAACACGGCTGCTTCCCCACCGCTTTTTCTGGATTGTGACGTAGAAGCGCCTAATGCACATCTGTTTCTGCAACCTGACATTTCGCAGAGAAAAGATGTCAGCATACCTATGCCGGGCGTGAATGCTTCGCAATGTACCGCCTGCGGAAGGTGTGTGGAAGTTTGTGAATATAATGCCCTCGCTTTGGTTGGGGAAAAAGTACATGTCTTTTCTCAGCTTTGTCATGGTTGTGGTAGTTGTATATCTATCTGCCCTGAAGGCGCTATGTATGAAACACCTAATGTGATCGGAGTTATCGAATCTGGCTTGGCTCGTCTTAACATTTATTTTGCCCGGGGTGTTTTGAATATTGGCGAACCCATGGCTGTACCAGTGATTCGTCAGCTCAAAAAATGGATTCAGCCCCACAATGACCAGGCGGTAATTCTGGACGCATCACCTGGCACTTCATGTCCAGTTGTTGAATCGCTTCGCGGGTCAGATTTCTTTCTCCTCGTAACAGAACCCACGCCATTTGGTCTGCATGATCTTAAATTAGCTATACAGGTCGCGAAGGAATTGAACATCCCTGCCGGAGTGATTATCAACCGTGATGGTATTGGAGATGCCGATGTGGATGGCTTTTGTACGGCTGAGGGGCTGCCTATCCTGCTGCGCGTGCCCTTTGACCGTGTTATCGCTGAAGGTACTGCGCGGGGGCAAACATTGATTGATATCTATCCC
>LDZU01010373.1_pt1 | contig 24641 bp, 21 predicted proteins | sample 615531 | NCBI WGS metagenome assembly LDZU01 (sample SAMN03408293, study PRJNA278302) | terrestrial metagenome | isolation source: oil reservoir sample SB2 | place: USA: Alaska, North Slope, Schrader Bluff formation | collected 2011-09 | reverse complement strand
ATCATTGGCTCCTCCCGGCATCTTTTCTCTGCCGGATGGTAACATTCTTATTGAGTCAACGTTATTTCCCATAGTTACTTTTTATTTGAGGCAATTCGTCAATTTGGAAAATATTACATTCTGTATTAAACTAGTAAGTTGCTTTTGTGTTTAATAATAAGGAAGAGAAAATGACAGTCGAGAAACATTTAATCATTGGATTGGGCAATCCGGGCGACCAACATGAAGATAACCGCCATAATGTTGGTTTCATGGTCATTAATGTACTGGCAGCACGTTGGAAGATTGAATTGAGAAGGAACCGCAAGAACGCATTGACCGGTGAAGGCACTTTTATGGGAAAACCGGTTGTGCTTGCCAAACCGCAAACCTTCATGAATAATTCCGGTCTTTCGGTTGGACCTCTAAGCCGCTTATATGGGGTCCTTCCTGAGAATCTGCTCGTGATCTACGACGATTTGGACCTGGCTTTTGGCCGCATACGACTGCGCGCATCCGGAAGCGCTGGGGGACATCACGGCATGGAATCGATCATTGAAAAAGTATCAACCAGTGAATTTCCACGTTTGCGCATAGGCATTGGCCGTCCAAACCATGCCGATGAAGATGTGATCGACTTTGTACTGACGAGTTTTCATTCCACCGACAAACAGAAATTGAATACCGTTCTCAACCAGGCTGCCGATGCGGTGGAAACCTATCTGCGTTCCGGGATTGAGATAGCCATGACGCAGTTTAATGGTACTTTTTTGGATGATGAATGATCGATTTGCGTCTCTCCGAATTAGATGGTTTTACATTTATCCTGGAAGCACTCCGGCAGGGGAATGATCCCGGACCTCTGGGGTTGATCAAGCCCATCCGATTACCGCTTGCGATCGCTCTTCAAAAAGAATTTCATGCACCGGTACTTTTCATCACCGGTCAATTGAACCGCGCGCAGGTTCTGATGGAAGAAATGCACTTCTGGAAGCAAGATACCGGAGGAGAACTCTTCCCGGAACCGGCACCCTTATTCTATGAAGATTCAAATTGGGATGACAGCATCCGTTCTGGACGTATTTCAGTCCTGGAACAACTATCCCGTCGCTGGATCCCCGGACAAAAGCAAACGGGGGAAGACCTGTTGATCATTGCCTCTGTCAAAGCACTCATGACCCGCACTATTCCCCGCAGGGATTTCATCCTTGCAAGAAAAATAATAAAGGTCCATGAAAATCATGACCTGGAACAGCTGGTGCGGCATATTCTTCGCCTTGGGTATGAATTCCATGAACTTGTAACGGGCGTGGGGCAATTCTCACGTCGCGGTGGGATTATAGATGCCTGGTTGGTCAACCAGCCGCATCCCATGCGCATCGAATTCTTCGGGGATGAGATTGAGTCGATCCGTATTTTTGATGAGATCAGCCAGCGCTCGATTGAGAAATTGGAAGAGTGCATCATCATCCCGGCGCGCGAATTCATCCTCCCGGATGGTCAGAAGACGGATGAGATTCTACATAGAAATGAACGGGACATTTGTGTTCTTCATCCCCATGCGACCAGCATTCTCTCCTATTTACCAAAAGGCACGTTGATCTTTTTGGATGACCAGGATATTTTGATCACAGTCTCGGAAGAAGTGGAGAAAGATGCGCTGGAACTGCGCCAACAGTTAATAAATGAAGGGCGGCTTGATAAATCCTTCCCGATTCCCTTTTTTTCATGGTCGGAATTGTATGATCAAATGCTTCCATTCAATCCCATCAATATGAGCTTTTCCGGGATGGAGACGTTCCAGTTATTTCGACAGAGCATCCTACCCGCTCCTCGTTTTGGTGGGAAAATGGATGATTTTCTGGATTTCGTGGATGAGGAAACCAGCAATGAACACACGGTTGCAATCGTCAGCCGGCAAACCGAGCGCCTGCAGAAAATGTGGCAGGAAAGGATCTCTATACAGGATATCCAATCCGGCCGGGCTCATTTTTTCAACCAGAATCTAAGTTCCGGATGGAAGATCATCTATCCTGATTGTTCCGTCCATTTCTGCATCACGGATGAGGAAATCTTTGGCTGGCAACCGGCCATCCGGGCAAGGCGGCGCAGGAGCCAGCAGGAGCTTACCGTATTCGATTTTGGTTCTTTCAGTCCGGGAGATTATGTTGTGCATTTTGAATACGGAATTGCACGCTATCAAGGATTGGTGATGCGCACCCTGGAAGGGGTGGAAAAAGAATATCTATGCCTGGAATTCGCGGATGGCGATGAACTATATGTTCCTGTGCACCAGGCAGATCGAATTTCACTGTATATCGGTCCAGATGCACGACCGCCCAAATTATCAGCGCTTGGCAGCCCCAATTGGGAGGGGATAAAGAATCGAGTAAAGCAGGCGGTTCAGTATGTGGCAAAAGACCTGCTGGAACTGTATACCAAGCGACAATCGGTAGAAGGATATGCTTTCAAAGAAGATACCGATTGGCAGCGAGAATTGGAAGCCAGCTTCCCCTACGAAGAGACGGAAGATCAACTGCAGGCGATCGAAGATGTGAAACGCGATATGGAGCAGGCGAAACCGATGGACCGCCTGTTGTGCGGAGACGTCGGTTATGGAAAAACCGAGGTGGCGGTACGGGCAGCTTTCAAAGCAGCGATGGATGGGAAACAGGTTGCTTTGCTGGTTCCCACGACAGTTCTAGCGCAACAGCATTATGATACGTTCAAGCAGCGCCTGGCGCCCTTTCCGGTGAATGTAGAAATGCTTTCTCGTTTTCGAACAGATGCCGAGCAGGAGGATATTTTACTTTCCCTGGAAGCAGGTGAGATCGATATCATCATCGGAACACATCGATTGCTGCAAAACGATGTTATCTTCAAAGATCTGGGTCTGCTTATCATTGATGAGGAGCAGCGCTTTGGAGTGATGCACAAGGAATTCTTCAAGAAGATGCGTGCCAAGATCGATGTGCTCACACTGACTGCCACACCAATCCCACGCACCCTGTATATGGCACTTTCAGGCATTCGAGACATTTCCATGATCAATACTGCGCCCGCCGATCGCCTTCCGGTAGCCACACATATCGGTGGATATGATTCCGAGCTGGTCAGGCGTGCCATCTTGCGTGAAATCGACCGGGGCGGGCAGGTTTTCTTTGTGCATAACCGGGTGCAGACCATACATACTTTTGCCGAACACCTGCAGACGATCGTACCGGAAGCACGCATTGCGGTTGCGCATGGTCAGATGCCCGAACGGCAGCTTGCCACCGTTATGCACCAATTCACCGATCAAAAAGTGGATATTTTACTTTCAACTTCCATCATCGAATCCGGTTTGGATATTCCCAATGCCAATACGCTTATTGTCGATCGGGGGGATACCTTCGGTCTGGCACAGCTTTACCAACTGCGCGGGAGGGTGGGACGCGGCACGCAGAAAGCCTATGCCTATTTTTTCTTCAATACCAAAGGGAAGCCTACCATTGAGGGGTTGGAACGCCTGGAAGTGATCGCAGAGAACTCCCAATTAGGGTCCGGCTACACCATTGCGATGCGCGATCTGGAAATGCGCGGTGCCGGAGACCTACTGGGGACGCAGCAGCACGGGCATATCGCCGCAGTCGGATTCCATCTCTATACGCGATTATTAGCCAATGCTGTGAAGAGCATCAAACAGGGTGAAGAACCCCTGGTCGATCCATTCAGGGAAACTCTCGCTCAACCGGAATTACGTCCATTTGTCAGCGTAGATTTGCCTATTCCGACCTCCATCCCTGTCGATTACATTCCCGATGCGGGAGTGCGGTTGGATTTGTATCGAAAACTGGCGCGCATCAGCACCGCTGAAGGGTTTCATGAAATTCAGGAAGAATTTCAGGACCGTTTTGGTTCTCCTCCCCAGGATGTGCTCAATCTAATCTGGCAGACCAGGATAAAATTGTTAGCAGAGAAAGCGGGTCTATATTCCATCGCAGTTGAAGGACAGCAACTGGTGCTGCGTTATCCACCGCTGCCCAAGGATGTCAAACGAAGGGCACTGCTTTCATTGGAACCGCACTGGCGGAGTGGAAAAAATGAGTACTGGCCGCGTTTTTCACTGGATGGTGAAGAATGGAAAACCCGGCTTGAGACTGCACTGAATGTGCTGATTACAAAAGCAAATAAAGAGGAGTAAAAAAATATTGGATTTCCAACTGAAGGCACCCTATCAACCCATGGGAGATCAACCGACTGCCATCAAGCAATTAGTGGAGGGCATTCGGCGTGGCGAGAAAAACCAGGTACTGCTGGGCGCCACCGGCACCGGAAAAACCTTCACGATCGCTAATGTCATCCAGCAGGTACAGATGCCCGCGCTGATCATGGCGCATAACAAAACTCTGGCAGCCCAGCTTTATGCAGAATTCAAAGAATTCTTCCCGGAAAATGCGGTGGAATACTTTGTATCCTATTACGATTACTACCAGCCTGAGGCCTATGTGCCGCGTCAGGACCTCTATATTGAGAAAGAAACCGAGATCAATGAGGAAATTGAACGGCTGCGCCTGGCTGCAACCACCTCGCTGGTCTCAAGAAAAGATGTGATCATCGTCGCTTCCGTTTCAGCCATATATGGATTAGGCAGCCCGGAGGCGTATCGCAATATTGTCATTCGCCTGCAGGTTGGTGAGGTCTACCGCCGCAACGCACTCCTGCGCAGGCTGGTTGAACAACAATACTCCAGAAATGATATTGATCTTCATCCGGGAGTATTTCGACTGCGCGGGGATACGTTGGAACTGTTCCCTGCTTACGAGCGAAAGAAAGTGATCCGGATTGCTTTCTTTGGGGATGAGGTGGAGAAGATCACTATTCTGAACCCGCTAACCGGGGAAATCCTGGAAGATCCGCAGTCAGTCGAGATCTACCCCGCTAAACACTTCATCACTGAAGACGATCTCTTAAAGAAAGCGATTGTCGATATCGAAGTGGAATTGGAAGAACAAGCCGGTTATTTGGAAAAACACAACAAACTGCTTGAAGCACAGCGTTTACGCCAGCGCACCAATTTTGACCTGGAAATGCTGCGCGAGATCGGCTATTGCTCGGGTATTGAGAATTATTCGCGCCATCTTGATCAACGTCCTGCCGGTTCGGCTCCATGGACTTTAATGGATTTTCTCCCGTCCGATTATCTCCTCATCCTGGATGAATCACACATGACCGTTCCGCAGATCAGGGGTATGTTCAATGGAGATCGATCTCGGAAAAGAACCCTGGTGGAATACGGATTCCGGTTGCCATCTGCGCTGGATAACCGTCCGCTAACTTTTGATGAATTCGAACAAAAGATGGGGTATACCATTTACACTTCCGCCACACCTGGACCGTATGAAATGAACCGGGTTGATCATGTTGTGGATCAGATCATCCGACCTACGGGATTAATCGATCCGGAAGTTGAGGTGCGGGCAGTGCTGGGGCAGGTGGATGACCTGGTGCATGAGATCAGGCTGCGCGTGGAGCGCGGGGAGCGTGTATTGGTCACCACCCTTACCAAACGCATGGCAGAAGACCTCTCTTCTTACCTTGGTGAATTGGGGATGAAAGTAAACTACCTGCACTCCGAAGTAGAAACGCTGGAACGGGTTGGTATTCTTCGCGATCTGCGCATGGGCGTCTTTGATGTGATTGTGGGGATCAATCTCCTGCGGGAGGGTCTTGATCTACCAGAAGTATCCCTGGTGGCTATTCTGGATGCTGATAAGCAGGGTTTTCTGCGTAGCGAAACCGCTCTCATTCAGACTATCGGGCGCGCAGCTCGCCATGTGCATGGAAAAGTGATCATGTACGCCGACGTATTTACTGATGCGATGAAAGGCGCTATTGATGAGACCAACCGGCGGCGTGAAAAGCAGAAGCAGTACAACATAGAACATCATATCGAACCGCTCTCCATTATCAAGGAGATCTACGATATTACCGAAAGACTGACCGGTCAGATGGTCTCAGAATCGCACACCGGATATGATGCAGAAGCTGGCACGATGGCTCATATTCCGCAAGATGCACTGCAGCAGTTGATCAACGAAACAGAACAAAAGATGCACACGGCTGCCGAAGAGCTTGATTTTGAAAGAGCAGCGGTTTTACGCGATCAGATTTATGAATTGAAACGCATCCTGGTGGAAGAATCGAATGCGGCTCCCTGGAAGAAAGCCATGCTGCTTTCGGGGGAAGAGGATTTGGAGGATTGAGAACTAGATTGTCTCTCTGGGATTAAAAGATGTAAATTCACCCTGATAAGGCTGCCATTCCACTTTCACATCCTGAACGGAAGCAGAGGCGGGGCCATGCTGCAAGTCGATGAGAAACGCATCGAGGGCTTCTTTTTTACCCTCGGCCATAACTTCAACATCGCCATTGACCCGGTTGCGCACCCATCCGGTAACCTCATGGGTCCAGGCAGCCTGCATGGTGAAGAAGCGAAACCCTACTCCCTGTACACGACCTTTGATGATTGCATGCAAGCGGGCTGCTTGAGGGGAATCCATTGTTCTTTACTCCTGAATTATTCAATATCAAAAAGATCAAAATCTTCGGAATCTTCGGTAAAATCTAAATTTTCCAGCGCCATGTCAAGTACATCCATGAGATATTCATCCACCGTTTCTTCAAGTTCCTGTTCCAGTCTTTCCCTCACGCCCTTGCCGCCGATCTTCGAAAGTGCCCAGTAGATATGATAAAGCAGCTCACTATCGCCATTTTCATCGTCAAGCAGATCAAAGAGCAGTTCATTCGCAGCAGAAAGCTCCAGTTCACCGGCTGCGCGGATCGCTTCAATTTGGATGGATAGATCAGGATGGTTAATATACTCGAGAACTATTTTATCCCAGCGATTGTCCAGCGAACGTCCCATCGCAAATAAGGCACTGGCGGTCCATTGCGGATCATCTTTCTGCATTGCTTCGGTAATCAACTGAGGGATGACATCTTCACAGGAATATCCCAATGATTCGAGCGCTTTGCGTTGAATTTCCCCTTCTGGCTTGCGCTGGATGACCTCAAGCAATTTTGCAACAACCGGATCAGATTTTTCTCTGGGTATTTCTTCCAATTCGCCCAGCAGGATGAATTTTCCCAATGCAGATGCAGCAGCGGCACGCACCATTTCAACAGGATCATTTTCAAGAATGTCCATGAAAATGGGGATCAGTCTGGGATCCTCACAATCCCAGAGCAGATGGATAGCCTGGCTGCGCACTCTCGGCTCACCATCTTCCATCGCGAATGTCGCTAACGCATCACACGACACAAGCGTATCCGCTTCCATTAATTCTTCAAGGTCTTCAAGCAACGCGATCTTCCGGTTCACTGAAATCGCCGGCCAGGATTGTTTTAATATCTCCAGAGAAGGGATATCCATGTCGGAAAAGGCACGTAAATGGCTGGGTGAGAATGGCCGGCTCTCATCCAGCAGTTCTGTTACTACCTGTTCAAATGGAGTTTCTTTATTTTCGTCCGTCATTTTGGCAACACGATCGGGTTCGTAAAGTCTTGGATGAATACGAACACCATCAACACAATTAATATTGTAAACCCAATTAAATTGACCATATTTTCAAATTTCTGGGGAATCTTTTTCCCAGTGATCAATTCCGGCAGCAGAAAGAGAATACGGCCGCCATCCAGGGCCGGAATCGGCAATAAGTTGGTGTATCCCAGTGAAACAGAAATGATTCCGAAGAACCACAGAATGTTAAGGACTTCCGTCTTTTGGTCAACGCCGCTGGCCTCTTCCGACGTGCGCACCTGGGAATAAATGTCATAGATACCTTTCGGGCTGACCAGGCGCACCTCTGACGGCTCGACTTCACCTTTTAATAGCTGGGAGGGAATACTGATGAGCTGTTCACCCTGATACCTGGCAAATTGGAAAGCATTGGAGATGCTTTCGAAAAATCCGATCGGTTCAATGGGATTTGTCATGACAATACCCAGCGGTCCCTGGTCTTCAGGCCACTTCTCGCGTGGGGTGACCGCCACGGTGATTTCTTCACCTGCCCGGTCAACCAGAACAGTGACTTCCTTTCCAAGATTTTCGGAAATGGTGGTACTTAAGATTTCCATGGAATCTATGGTGATGCCGTTGACTTCCAGAATGTGATCATCCACCATCAAGCCGGCTGTCGCTGCAGGAGTATTCGCTTCAACGGCTTGAATGAGCACCTGATCGCTAATTGCTTTCCCCGTGTTGGAGAAGACAATGGAAAACAGGATGATGCCGATCAGCAGATTCATGATCGGACCAGCCAGCATCACCCCCAGACGTTTCCATTTATTCTGTTCATGGAAACCATCTTTTTCCTGTGGATCATTCTCACCTTTAAAACGCACAAAACCACCAAAGGGAATGATATTGACCGAAAAATCAATCCCATTTTTGGTGAAGAGTTTGAACAATCTGGGTGGATAGCCGATGCCGAATTCTTCGATCTTAAACTTGAAAATTAGACCAATCAGAAAGTGGCCGGCTTCGTGTAGAAGGATCAATAAACCCAGTGCGATAACAAATTCAAACAACATTCTCTTTTTCCTGTCTTACCTTAATTGAATGTATTATACCCAGATTGTTTTTTCGAATTATTGGAGAAACCTAAGAAAGCGCATTAGAAAACCTGCACACCGCGTCCGGGATTGGAGCGGTAGATGGTCTCGACCCCGTTCACCGCTTGCAGTAGTTTTTCAATCGAGGGTGCATCCTCAACCTGGCAGAGCAGATGGACATTCGGGCCGGCATCGATCGTGTAGCAAACTCGCAGTCCCTGCAAACGCCATTCAAGGACTTTTTTCATGATGGCGATCGTGGGTGGTTCCCAATACAGTAAATTGGGAGAGGAGGTCATCATGACAGCGTGCAGCAAGTTGCTGTCGAGCTCCACGATCTCAGCAAAGGTTGAAAAGTCTTTTTTAAGAATTGCTCTGCGGCAGATCTCCAGGCGCCGCTGGCAATCGGATACCCTGGCATTTTGAATGGGGCTGGTGGCGGCTAGCAGGTGCCCGGTGCTCGAACCAACCGGTTTATGCGCCCGGCTGACCACAGCGATCAGGTCTACAAGCTGCCAATGGTCGGCTGGCGCGATGCTGAACGCGTAAGAGTTTTCATCAGAATTACCAGCCTGCCATTCCACGAATCCATCCGGTATTGAGCGGCTGGCTGAACCGGAACCGCGCCGAGCCAGACAGGAAAGGGCAGCTTCATCCAGATCTAGCCCGGCAGCTTTGGATGCGGCAGCAGCCAGCGCTGCAAAAGCGGAAGCCGAAGAAGCGATCCCGGCACCCATCGGGAAATTATTTTGACTGATGACGATGGCTTTGAGGTCTTTTTCCTGCATGCTGGCTCGGATGATATCCAGAAAGGCAGAAACGCGTTGAACAGCATCTGGTGAAGCGTTCAAGCCATCAATGACCAGGTCATCCTGCTGGAGATCAGCACGGAACTCCACACTGGTGGTGGTAGAAAGCGCATCCAGATTCATCGAAAGCGAACTGTTCAAAGGAATACGCAGGGCTTCATCCCGGTTTCCCCAGTATTTAATGAAGGCGATATTCGGATGGGCGATGGCGGTTGCTTGCATACTTTTTTTCCTTTGGTTATATGTATTCTAATGGATTTCCAAAGGGATGAACTCTATTTAATTGTATCGAGTTTTTGATATCCATCTATTGCGTACAGATGATTCATGGCAGGGTTACAATGTAGCGCGACAATCTCTCCAACAAACAAATAGTGATCCTGGACGGGTGTTGTTTGGATAACCCGGCATTCAAATGCCACTCGTTGGGCTTTGATCTCGGATTTGTAATTATTAACAGCCATTACAGGTGGTAATATTGATCGTGAGATATAAATCCCGTTTCCATACTGGTTTCCCTAGTATTTGATGAAGGCAATTTTCAGGTGAGCTGTGAATGGGGGATGGTCTTGATGAATATAACCCCTCAACTTATAAGTCGAAATTAATGTTAATTCTCAAAATGCAACGATTAACCTTGGATTTTTTTCAATGATTCGATCAATGGTGGGATGTTATCCTGGACGGTTTTCCAGAGGATCTCTTCAGCCACGCGAAAATATTCATATTCTCAGCACTTGCGCGCATATCCCGAACACGAATTGCCAATCCCTAGATGACAAGGATTGCCTCCTCGAAAACTTTATCTTCATACTGCAATTTGGGAGAACGCCTTGTTCCCAGATCAACTTTGTACCCCGGCAAGGATTCTAGATTTTGCTGAAGTTCAATGAATTCAAATAGTCCGATCGGCTGGGAGAATTCAACCAGCAGGTCGATATCGCTATCAGGTCGAGCTTTATCGCGTGCAACAGAGCCAAACAGATATAAAGATGTCACACCAAATCGCTCGCTCAAATGCTGGCGAGTATCTTTTAATATTTTGATGACATCATCCCGTTTCATATGATAAGCATAATGAAACAGTAACTCTTTGTCAAATGCATTTTTCATACGGGTTTTCAACACCCTCAGTGTAGTAAAATTATATTAAATGGATAATCGATCATACGAAGAAACAAAAAAGATCGCGATAGAAAGTAAATCATCCAATAATCAGGAATCACAAACAGAAAGTCAACATCCTACTACCGCTCGCCGAGCCGGACGCGAGAAGAGATCTCATGGATGTGGATGTCTCATTTTGGTCCTGATGGCGGTGCTGTTGTATTTCATCGCTCCTGTCAAAACACAGTTCCTGATCCTCGGTATCGATAGAGCACCGCAGGGGACGATGGCTGGGCGTAGCGACACCATTATGATTGTGTCAGTAAATCCGCTACTCCCGGAAGTGAAGCTGCTTTCTATCCCACGTGATCTGTGGGTGCCCATTCCGGGTTTTGGAGAGAACCGCATCAACGCTGCTCATTTCTTCGCCGAAGCGCAGCAGCCCGGCACAGGATCGCAGAAAACACTTGAGACGATCAAATATAATTTTGGGGTGGAACTGCGCCATTACGTGCGCATCAACCTCGCAGGGCTTCCAGCGTTGATCGATGCCATGGGCGGGATCACCCTGAACTTACCGCAGGTCATGGCGGGTTATCCAGAAGGGACGAATGATTTGAATGGCGATCAAGCGCTGGCTTTCGTGCGTAGCCGTTCGGATGGGGATGATTTCTTCCGCATGCGGCAGGGGCAGTTGTTTATTGCAGCGTTCATGCGCCAGCTTTTCACCCCATCCACCTGGGCGCGCTTTCCGCAGATTATGAAAACGCTTCCGCAGGCACTTGATACCAATCTGCCATTCTGGCAGCTCCCCCGATTGTTGGTGGCGTTATTGCGTGCTACCTATACCGGCATTGACACGTTGACTATCGACCGCAGTTTGGTCACGCCCGCTGTAACCTCCGAGGGTGCGCAAATATTGCTGCCGAATTGGGATCTGATCCTGCCGTATATCGGGGAAAATTTTTGATCGTTTTCTTCGAAAATACAGCATTATAAAATTGATTGATGGGAAACAAATATTTTGCATCCCTTCCGTTTGAGTTATAGATTCTTGTTGTTCATATCAAAAATAAAGAGAAAAATGCAATGAAAATGCAGGTTTCGGAAAAAATAAGTCAAATCATTCTTGTTATGCTAGTTTTTACCCTCCAATTGATCAGCGCGCATTTTAATCAGCAATTTGTTGACCAAATTGAATTACTCGAATTCGGCACAAAAACCTTCACGGCGACGTTGTTATCGATTGGAGCTGGGATGGTAAGTGGGGCAGGAGCAATTTTTATTTTCACGGATAGACAAAATGGGTACCGTAAGAAGGAATTACTTCTGGGAGTTATCCTATCCGGGATAATTTCCTGTCTGGGAATAATTTTAAAAATTCTTTTTAGCGCTTTCGGCGTTCTGCCTTTTTCTGGTCTTCGACCGGTTTTAAGTGATGTGTATGAATGGATGATTCACTCTCAAATCCCATCATTTTGGACTGGGCTTGTAATAGGATGGTTTGTGAGGGGAAAGGGGCAAGTTAAATTAAATCCCTAAGTGCTTGATTCTTCAATATAAATACTGAATTACTCTATTTATTTAGAGCCTGGTCGAAGAATTAAAATTGACGAAATAACGATTTTTATCTCGAACTGCTGACCTTCTTGATCTTGCCATTCTCATCCGCAGTGACGCGCAGGATGGTGGAGAGGGAGTGCCCATTGGCGGTCTTCTGGCTGGCGCCGAAGATGAGCAGGTAATCCCCGTTGGGTTGGGCTTTGATCTCGGGTTTGCTGTTCTTGACAGCCGGATATTTTTTATGGATCTGGCTGCAGATCTGGTCGTAGATGTGCTTTTCCATATTCTTCCTCTATTAATTCTAGCGGAATTTGGCGGTTGCGCAAATAAGATGGCACTGCCAGGTATTCGTTGTTTGGCTCCATGGGCATGGAAGCAACCTGCGCTAGCTTTTGCTCCTGCAGCGCCGGCATCTGCGGCTGGCCGAAGTGGTTGAGGTAAGCCAGGTTCGGGTCGCTGACCGAGGTGCTGCCGATGCCGGTTACGATCAGGATGATCTCGCTTTCATTTCCCATGACTTCATCCAGCACAACGCCGGTGATGATCTCACAATCTTCGCCGGTGCTGCGTTTGATGAGATTGAGCGCGTCCGTCATCTCTTCAAAAGGCAGGGCAGCGCTGGAATGGAAGTTGACGATCACACCCCTGGCCTGTTCCAGCGGAACGGCATCCAGCAGGGGATGGTTGATGGCTTTGTTCAAAGCCTGCATGGTCCTGTTCTCGCCAGCACCTCTGCCCATGGCCATGTAGGTCCCGCCGCCCATTTCCATGAGCCGCAGGATATGCGCGGTATCGATATTGATCAATCCGGGTCGGGAGATCAGCTCGGAGATGCTCTGAATGCCCATGCGCAGCGCGTCATCGGATAAGCGGAAGGACATATCCAGTGGCAGGTCACGCGGGGCGACCTGCAGAAGTTTATCGTTGGGGATGGTGATAAGCGTATCGGTATAGGGACGCAATTGAGCAATGCCTTCATCGGCATTGTTTTTGCGCTTGCCGAACTCAAATGTAAAGGGGGTGGTCACGAAAGCGATCACCAGCATGCCCATCGATTTGGCGATGCGTGCTGCGATCGAGATGGCACCTGTGCCGGTGCCTCCGCCCATCCCGGCGGTCAGGAAGACCATATCCGCGCCTTCCAGCGCCGTATAGATTTCCCGAAAGCTCTCTTCAGCAGCCAGTTTGCCGACCTGCGGATTTCCTCCGGCGCCCAGGCCTTTGGCCAACTGTGGTCCAAGCAGGATGGTGTGCTGTGCTTTGCTGGCACGCAGCACCTGTTGGTCGGTGTTGGCGGCGATGTATTCCACATGATCAATCCCCAGAGCGCGCATACGGTTGATGGTGTTGCAGCCAGCGCCGCCCAGCCCCATCACCTTGATGATTGGCATGCTTTCAGTGAGCTCTGAAGAAGTTTTTCCTTTAATGATCATTTTCATCCTCCATTGCGGGGCTTATTTCCAGGCGCATCTTGCGTATTACAATAGCTTCGTTTTGCTGCAGAATGGCTATCTTTTCCTCAGCCGTGTCGTGTTCCGTGATGACCAGCGTCACTTCTTTGGCATCCAAAGCCTCATCCAGGGATGTTCCCATCGCAGGATGATATTTATTGAGAAAAGGTTCGAGAACTGTTGCTTTGCGCGGATCACTCTGCCAGGAATCGTCTGGCAGCAGCAGATAATGCTGTGGGCTATCGGCCGAGATATTTTTTCGTTCATCCGCGGCAGGTTCCGCTTCGCTTGATTGCGCATCCGAGCCGGCTGAGCCGCCAAACAGATTTTTCAGAGTATCCCAATCCAGATCAACCAGAAAATTGCAGGTTATGATCTCATCCGGAAGCAGTTCTGTGGAGGTTTCTTCCTCCGCACCGGAAACCAGGTTTGGGTAGAGTTTTTCCAGAATGGCCTGGACGGTCTCTGGCTGGTTTTCCTGTGCGATTTCCTGCGCGGCTACCCCGTATTCTGAGTGCCGGCCGGCCTGCAGCAGCATGATCGGCACTGTGGTATTGAGCACCGCTTTCACATGCGCCTGATACCAGTCGTAGATGCGGAATCCCTGCTGATCCTGGCTATCATCGGGTGTGTAATAGGGAGTGGATGACGGCCAGCATTCCGGTCCACCCGCACCCCAATTGATGGAATGCCCGTACGTCCAGGCGTAGGTGCTCAGGACCAAGGATTCCAGCAGAGCAGTCTTGCCCTTTTCTTTCAATTTTTGCAGGGAAAGGCGCAAGAAGGCAGTATCCCAGTAATCCCCGGCGGGCTGCAGGGGCGGGAAAACAGGTTGTATGCTCTTTTCAAGGCATTTTTCAGCCAGCAGGATGTACTTTTCTAAAAAGATATCCAACAGATCGGGTTTAATCCAGGTCTCCGGTTTCCAAAATTCCTGCCGGTTGGGGCGGTCAAAGAGGATCACATGCTCTACCTGCAACCCAGCCAGATTGCTGATCAAATCCTGGTAAGCCAGCAGATCAAATTCCTCGCACAGGTTTGTCTTGAGGAAGACATCCACATGGATGCCGTTCTGGATCAGATTGCTGATGGTGCTGACGGGCAGGGATTGGAGGGAAAGCACTTCCACCAGCGCGCGCTGGGTGTTGCTGGTTTTCGCAAAGGCGATGAATTGTTCCAAGTAAGCAGCATCAGGCTGGACTTTATCCGCCGGAATATGGAATCCATGGCGGGATTGAATTTGAGCTATTTTCAATGACTTATGTTCCATAGTATTGCGCTTTCTTCTCGTTAAGTAGCAAGTTGTATGCCAAACTAATCGGTCTGTCTCTGCTATAATCATTTTCATGATTTTGGTAACGGGTGCTTCCGGATTTGTTGGAAGCGCATTGGTAGCATATCTATCGGAGCGTGGATTGCCTGTGCGTGCGTTGCTGCGTCCCTCGCGCTATTCTCCCCAGCTTCCACGGAATATTCCGGTGGAGGTGGCTGTCAGCAGCATGCAGGATGAGCGTGGTATTCGAGCTGCCTTGAAGGATGTCACCTGCATCTTTCACCTCGCCAGTTCTGAGAAAGAAGGTCAGCAAGTTGATCTGGAAGCTAGCGATGTGAAAGGATTGGAGAATTTACTGCAGGCAGCCGAGCAGGTGGGAGTTGAGCGTATCATCTTCCTCAGCCATATCGGAGCTGACCGCACCTCCGGTTTCCCGGCTTTCCGCGCGAAAGCCATTGCCGAGAAGATGATCCAGAACAGCCAAACAACTGCCACCATCTTAAGGACGGCCGTCATTTTTGGGCAGGGGGATGGGTTTATTTCTTATTTTGCGCGCGGGCTGGCAGCGAGCAAACTGCTCTATTCCATCCCCGGTAGAGGCGATGTCCTGATGCAGCCGTTATGGATCAACGATCTGATCAACTGCCTGTTCCTGGCGTATCAAAACGAAGAATATGCCGGAAAGATCTTCCTGCTGGGTGGTGGGGAATATTTTACTTTTCGAGCGGTGCTGCAAATGATCATGGAAGGCATTGGCAAGAAGCGCTTTCTGGTGCCCATTGCCCCGGCAATGCTGCGTGCCCGCAATCTGTGGTTTGGCGAATCCCCCAGAGCCTCCACACTTTCCACCTTCTGGATCGATTATCTGGCTTCTGACCGCACCTGTTCGCTGGATTCTCTGCCGCACCAGTTCAATATCCTGCCCGGCCGATTCAGTGAGAAATTGGAACGTTATCTCCCTGCTTTTCCTTCCAGATGAGCTCACATACCAGATGCTGGTAGGGTTTCAAGTTAAAAACCATGCCAGTCTTTTCCAATTCCCGGTATTGAAAAGTCCATCTATGTCCGCTGCGGACCTCCTGGCACTGCAAAAGAGCGTTTTCTGCCGGAGGTGCGGGCAGCAGTTCCGCAAGAGTGCGCATCTTCAGATTGCCTGGTTTGGCAGCGGTTGACACGGTATGCTGAAAATGCGCGTGGATTGATCGAAAGGAATTATTGACCACTACCAGGAAAAAACGATCTTGATGCCGGTTCAGGTATGCGTATATATGCGGCTGTGGTCGTTCTTTTTCGTCCAGCACCTCGAACAGGCAGAAGGTGCTGGCATTCGAAAAACACGCTCGCATGCGCAAGAGCGGGAAGAACCATTTCTCGTGCTGGCGGATCAGTTCAACATTCTCCTGCTCATCCCACAGTGGCGTGAGAAAATCCATGCCATAGCGTTCTTCAAAACCTTCTATCTGACCGTGGCCGAGCATGGGCATGCCCGGCATGGTAGCCAGCAGGGTGCAGACGGCGAAATATTTATCACCCCTGCCGAACTGGTCGGAAGCGGTTCTCTCATCGGGATTATTCAAGAAATTGACAAACTTTCCCAGAATTTCCGGATCGCTCTCCAGCGCGTTCTTCAAGATCTGCTGGTAGTTTTCGTTTTCCTCATCGCGCAGCAGGTGCATGAAAGCGCTGTTGTATACGCGGTGCATGCCCAATTCGTTGATGAAATAACCTTCCATCAACCAGAAGGCTTCCGCCATCAAGACCGCATCCGGATTCTCGAGAGCAACCCGGTCAACCACCTCACGCCAGAATTCGCGCGGCATGTGCTGTGAAAAATCCTCAGCCGGCAAGGCACTTCCCTCACGGGTGTGGACGCACCGTTCATGGCTGTCGGGCAGGGGATACCACAGGCGCTGAAAGTGCTGTTTGGTGAGCGTCATGGCTGCATCAAAGCGGATAAGCGGAAATTTCTTTACAATAGACAGGATGGTATTGATCACCTGTTCGCGAACCTGCCTATCCAGATAATTTAACTGCGCGGTATCATTCCACGGCATGCTGGTGCCGTCGTTACCATGATAAATATAGTGTTTTTTGCCAGTGCGGTGATCTTCGTATAGAAAAACCTCGGCGGCGGAGGTTTGTTTGTAATACCCTTCTTCTAATTTAATGCTGATCTGTGGGATGGGAGAGAGGTCAGGGCTGTTGAAGTGGAAGTAATCCACCGGATTGTTCGGAACCGAGATGTACCATTCGGGATGTTCCAGGATCCAATCCGAGTCAATACCGGTGTGATTGGGAACCATGTCAACACACAGCTTGATCCCATATTTTTCACTCCTGGCGATCAATCCATCGACTGCATCTTCTCCCCCCAGATGGGCAGCGATGCGATATTCCTTGATGGAATAGGCCGAGGCGGTGGTATCCGTTTTCCCGTACAATTCTTTGATCTTCCTGGAAGCCGGGCTGCGCTCCCAAACACCGATCAACCACAGGCTGTTGATGCCCCAACCGGCAAATCTCGCCAGCTCTTCCTCCGGGATTTGATCCAGATGCTCTATTTTCCGCCCATATTTTCTGCTCAGTTGAACCAACCATACGTTGGCGTTTTTGGCGATCAGGACCAGGTTCTTCTTCCAGGCTGCTTCGTGGGAAGCTTCACCGGGCTGGTGATGATTCTTGAAGCGCAGCACCCTCGTGGAGGGATGCTGGCGTTTGCCCTCTTCTTCGATCTCCTCATAGATGAATTTCATGGTCATGGCGAGTTCGATCGATTGGGTTTTGTTCAGAAGATCCCAACGTTTGCGTATATATTCCAGTTGCCCGAGCAGATCGTGCGGATGCGCGAGAACGGGAGCTTGAAGGATGGCTAGCAAGTTTTTCGATGGATCAGCAGGAAGCATTGGATGAGCGAGGAGGTGCTGCAGGGCGCGTTCATCCAGCAACGGAAAATCATGCCAGAACGGATTTAGAAAGGAAAGCGCTGGATTTTCATGGAACAGGCTCGCTGTAAGAATTTCAACGCTGCTCTCGCTCTCATTCAAGAAAGGGGATATGGGCCGGCGGAATTTATCAATACATTTCTGATACACGTTGGATTGTGTAAAGAATTCTTTCCCTTCAAGATACTTTCGTAAGGTATCCGAGAAAAGAGCTTTCAACTCAGCGGCTGCCAGAACCTGCCAGGCTTTGACCTGCTGCGGATGCTGGTGAGCGCGCGATAGAATTTGCGCCACCAAGCGCGCTTGCTGCGAATCATGGATGTGCAGAATGCCCTGCTCATCGACCAGATCCTGCAAACCATTCATTCTCTGTATGGCACCCTTGCTGAGATGAAAGAACATGGTAAATTCCCGTTTTTCTCTTTATTGTAGATGAAAAATGTCTTTGATAACACACATAGGTTGAGACTGGTTTTCCATAGGGAGTATTGTGATCTCTCCCTCTTCTTCCAGATGCGCGCAGGCTTTGGCTGTGAAAGGATTTTTCCAACCAAAAATGCGACTGATCGTATGTATATCTGCCATCCCCACAGAACGCAAATAGGCTAACAGGATGGCTTCCTGGGCTCTGGCTTCGGTGATGAAGCGTGCTTTTTCAACGATATCCGGATAATAACGGGCAGCGATATCGTAGATCATGGCATAGCCCCAACGACCGGCAGTTGCGATCCCGACCGGGATGATCTTCATATCCGCCTGCAGGTCCGTGAGCGCTTTGTCAAACCTGTATTTCTTATCGGCAGCAGTCAGGCGGGCTTGTTTGTGCAGGTCAAGCGTATGCAGCGGACCGTGTTCGAGGAGTGCTTCATAGATATTTTTGGCTTCCATGCTCATCAGCCCATTTTTATACTGTACCAAGTAATCATTTTCATAATCTCCATAATTGGGAGAGAGAGTATAGAAATAAGGAGCCATTTCCAGAGAAACGATGGTGGATTTTTTACGGATCAGTTTGGCGTAATACCAGACTCGTTTTTCGAGCAGGCTATCCTTCCAATCCCAGGTAATATGCCCTGGATCATCGTGATTATTGGGAACCGGCCGTGCACCGACTGTGGCATACCACAAACTGGGCAGTTCAATATCCTTGATCGGCCAGAAAAAAATGAATCCGCGTTCGTTTACGAACCGTATGGCATCCTGCGGACCGTGCAGCCTTAATGAATGGGATGTGCGGTAGGACTTTTCGCGATAGGCTGCTGCTTTTTGACGCAGGATTTCTAGGTTAATCATTGCGCAGGATATGGGTAATGATGTTGGATCCGCTGCCCCCGATGTTCTGTGCCATGCCAATGCGGGCTTTTTCAAGCTGGTTCTTCCCGGCCGTCCCGCGCAGTTGCTGGATCACTTCCACAATTTGATACACACCGGTCGCACCCACCGGATGCCCGCGGGCTTTCAACCCGCCCATGGTTGCCACGGGCAGGCGGCCGTTCCTGCCGATCTGCCCATCCACAGCCATAGCGGGTCCTTTGCCCCGTTCAACAAATCCGCAGGCTTCCAATGAGAGAGCAGCCATGATGGTGAAAGCATCATGGTATTCAAAAAAATCGATATCTTGTGCTGCAAGCCCGGCCTGGGCGTAGGCTTTTTTACTGGATTTCTCCGCGGCGGTCAGCCAGGTGGGGTCCTTGCGGTCGTGGACAGCAATAGTATCCGTTGCGGCAGCCGAACCCACCACGCGGATGACCTTCCCGCTGACCCTGTCCGCCGGCACCAGGATGACAGCGGCAGCGCCATCCCCGATGGGAGAGGCATCCATGAGATTAATCGGATCGCAGATCATGGCAGCGCTGACATATTTTTCTTCCGTCAATTCCATGTGAAAGCGCGCAAAAGGATTATGCATGGCATTGGCATGCGCATTGACCGAAAACGGTGCGAAATCTTTATGCTGCCAGCCGGTTTCATGCATGTAGCGGCGCATGAGCAGCGCGTTGAGGGCAACAAAGGAAAGCCCCTCATCCACCTCCCAATCAGCGCTGGCGGCAGTGGCCAGGTCGGAGGTGATCTCGTTGGTGGGGGAATCGGTCATTTTTTCAACCCCAATCACCAGCGCGATTTCCACCTCACCGGAAGCAACTGCTAAAAATGCGGCGCGAAAGGCAGCCGAACCGGAGCTGCAGGCAGATTCCAGGCGAACAGCGCTGACATGCTTTGCACCGATCCAATCGGTGATATAGGCGCCCAGATTTTGTTGTTTATTAGCAGAAGCAGACATCATGTTCCCGACGAAAACTCCATCCACATGATCAATGCCGCAATCCTGAATGGCGGCAAAGATGGCTTCTCCGGCGATTTCTTTGAGCGATTTATCCCACTGCTCTTCAATTTTGGTCTGTCCAATACCGATGGCTGCTACTGCGCGCATTTCTGCTCCTAATTTTTCAGTTTCTGTTATTATAAATTGCGTACCTATCAGTTCCTATCGAATATTATAAAATCAATCCAACTCAGCAGGAGTACAACGAAAATGATCATCGATATCACAGTGGAATTATCTCCCCGGATGGTGCGGTGGGAGGGCGATGCGCCCCCGGTAATCCGGCAGGTGCTGCAGCTATCCAAAGGAGCTCCATATAATCTCAGTGAAATGAAGATGAGTGTACATCAGGGTACCCACCTGGATGCTCCCCATCACTTTTTAGAGGACGGGGCTTTCATTGAGGATTTTCCGCTGGATCTCCTGATCGGGGAAGCACAGGTTGTGCAGATCCCGAAGGATGCGGCGAGCATCACCGCTGAAGTATTGAAAGCGGCGGGTATTCAACCGGGCATCAAGCGTGTGCTTTTCAAAACGCGCAATTCGCGCTACTGGAAGACCGATCCGCACGTGTTTCATGACGATTTCATCTCTCTCAGCCTGGATGGAGCGGATTATCTGATTGGAAAGGGAATTGAGCTGGTGGGGATCGATTATCTCTCCATCTCCCCGGCAGAAGATTTCAAGCCGGTACATGCGAGATTGATGGAGAATCAGATAGCCATTATTGAAACGCTGGATCTTTCTGAAGCGGAGGAAGGTTTTTACAAGTTGATCTGCCTGCCGATGAAATTGAAATCTGTGGAAGGCGCCCCAGTGCGCGCGGTATTGCTGCGCGATTGATCAGTGCGGTACTGGTAATGTAAAACCACCATCCACTACGATCACTTGCCCACGGATCATAAAAGCTTCTTCCGAGCACAGGAACGCGACGACATTTGCAACATCTTGCGGTGTGGCGATGCGCCCGACGGGAGTGCGTTCGATCGCTCGCTGGATAACGGTAGGATCGGATAACAATGAAAAATGCTGCAAGGCTTCCGTTTCCACCACACCGGGGGAGACGGCGTTGACGGCAATGTTTTTTTCAGCCAGTTCCACCGCCAGATAGCGCGTCAGGCTTTCGAGAGCGGCTTTGCTGGCACCTACGGAAATATAATCGGGCATGACGCGCACCGAGCCCTGGCTGGTAATGGCTACGATCTTTCCCCCACCCTGTTTTTCCATTAAAGGGACAGCAAGCTGGACACCGAAAAGAAAAGCCCGCGCGTTGACGTTCATGGTATGGTCCCAGCCCTCCGGACGCTGCTGCATGGCAGGCCGATTGAACCCCGAAGCTGCATTGCTGATAAAGATATCCAGAGCGCCAAATTCCTGCTCAACTGCCTGAAACAAATGCTCCAAATTCTCCATTTTGCCGATGTTGGCTCGCACGGCCAGTGCTTTGCGACCCATCGCGCGGACAATCCGGGCTGTTTCTTCGGCGGGTTCCTGGTTTCTGACGTAATTGATGATGATATGCGCACCCTGCCGGGCAAGCTGCAGCGCGATGGCTTTGCCGATCCCGCGGCTGGAACCGGTGACGAGTGCGATTTTTCCTTCGAATTTGCCTGCCGTATTATTATTCATGGCCATCTCCTTTTAGAGGTTTGGCAGAGAATCCATTGCCTTTCTCCCTATTTTAACCCCCGTGGTGTATGATAGGATACAAATAAATTCTGCGTATGGAGTATTGCTATGGCGCACAGTAAAAATCAGGAAATGATCGACCGCTGCATGGCACATAATTTTTGGACCTGGAGCGCACAAAAAGAAATCCAGCCTATCCCCGTCCAAAGAGCAGAAGGGGTGTTCTTCTGGGATTTCGAAGGCAAGCGCTATCTGGATTTCAATTCCATGGTGATGTGCTCCAATATCGGGCATGGCAATGCGCAGGTCATTGATGCAATTTGTAAACAAGCGCGCGAACTGGCTTTTGCCGGTCCACATATGGCAACAGAAGTTAGAGCGAAATTACTGGAAAAGCTGTGCGAGGTCGTTCCTGAAGGATTGAATAAATTCCTATTCACATTGGGCGGAGCAGATGCCAATGAAAATGCTATCAAGATCGCTCGCGCCGTTACCGGGAAACACAAGATCTTGGCGCGCTACCGTTCCTACCATGGTGCGTCGCACGGAGCGGTTGCCCTCTCAGGAGACTTACGGCGCGTTTCGTGGGAACCGAACATCATGGGAGGGGTGGTGCATTTCCCGGTTACCTACCGCTATCGCGATGATCTGGTTCCGGACGCTATGCAGCTTTCGGATGAAGTTTATGCTGCGCGCCATCTGGATTATCTCGAAAAATTGATCCATTACGAGGGAACTGATTCGATCGCGGCTATCTTTCTGGAAGCGGTTACGGGGACGAACGGTATTTTAGTACCCCCGGATGGATATCTACAGGGGATACGGGCGTTGTGTGACCGCTATGGTATCCTGATGATCGTGGATGAAGTGATGACAGGTTTTGGCAGAACCGGCGCCTGGTTTGCGGTGGATCACTGGAAGGTCAAACCCGATTTGATGACCATGGCAAAAGGGCTGACCTCTGCTTATGCCCCGCTGGGATTGGTGGCGATGACAGACGAGGTGGCGTCCTATTTTGATCATAAAAAATACGTGGGTGGCTTGACCTACAATGGGCATCCCATTTCGTTTGCTGCTGCCATTGCCAATATTGATGTGCTGCAAGCACAGGATTTGATCAATCATACACGCGCCATGCAGCCGGACATGTTAGGTTTGCTCAATGAATTGAAGAAAAAGCATCCTTCCGTGGGAGATGTGCGCGGGATCGGTCTGTTTGGCGCCATAGAATTAATAAAAGATAAGAAATCCGGAATCCCCCTTGGAGATTACGGGAAAACTCCTACAATTCTAAAAGAATTACAGGAGTTTACTTTGGCAAAAGGATTATTCCATTATATCCATGACAATCTCATCCTGGTGATTCCACCCTTGATCATCAGCCAGGACGAGCTGGAAATGGGAATCTCCATTCTCGATGAAGCATTGAAGATCACGGATGCTGCCCTGTAAGAAAGGAACTTGCTAAAGATGGAAAACAATGAGAAAAATATCGAGAAAGTGATTATATTGGGATCCGGTCCGGCCGGATTATCTGCCGCCTTGTACGCTGCCAGAGCAGAACTGACCCCGCTGGTGTTTACCGGAACGGATATCGGCGGGCAAGCCGCCACCACTTCGATCATTGAAAATTATCCAGGCTTTCCAGATGGCGTGGGGGGAACTCAACTGGCGGACCTGTTCACGAAAAATGCGGAGAAATTTGGCGCCAGGTTTGAATACGACATGGTAACGTCTGTGGACCTTACCAAACGACCTTTCAAGTTGACTACCTATGGAAAAGAATTCTATGCACGGTCGCTGATCATCACAACCGGTGCCAGCCCGAATAAATTAAACGTGCCGGGAGAAAAAGAGTTAACCGGCAGGGGGGTATCTTACTGCGCGACCTGTGATGGCTGGTTTTTCAAGAATAAAAAAGTGGCTGTGGTGGGCGGTGGCGACAGCGCCCTGGAAGAAGGCCTTTTCCTCACCCGCTATGCCTCATCTGTAACAATCATTCACCGCCGTAATGAATTGCGCGCGGGTGCTCTGCTGCAGAAACGAGCGAAAGAGAATCCCAAGATCTTTTTTATCTGGGATACTGTCGTAGAGGAGATCAAGGGGAAGGATGCGGTTACTTCTCTAAAATTGAGGAATGTTAAAACAGGTGAATACAGCGAACTACCGGTTGATGGTATCTTTGTATTCGTTGGACATAGTCCCAACACTGCCTTATTTCAAGATTCCCTTGCATTGGATGAAAGAGGCTATATCCGTATCGACGAAAGAATGAGGACGAATATCCCGGGAGTTTTCGCGGCCGGAGAGGCAGCTGATTCTCATTACCGACAGGTGATCACTTCTGCGGGGATGGGAGCGGCGGCTGCCATCGAAGCTACTCGCTTTCTGGAAAACGAAGAATAAAAAAGAGCGGGAAAAAATCCCGCTCTTTTTTATTAATTGGTTGTTGTACCGATCCCGGACCAGATGAATACCCGTGGATTACTTGGGTATCCGGCGGTCACATAGATCGCATCTCCATTTTGGGTTGTACCCGATTGGCGCACCGGTTGAATATACCAGCGTATGATATGCGGGGTTGTCTCTGCAGGTCTAAAACTGACCGGCACGATATATTTTGTATCTTTCGTGTAATCGACTAATTTCTTGCCTTCGCCGGCTGTCAGGTCTTCAATCGTAACAGCGTATGAATCGCCTTCGAGTAAACCTCCAATGGCAGCCCACTGTAGAGTTACCGTATCATTGGTAGCGGTGAAAACTGCACCATCCGCCGGTAGTAAAAGATTGGTCGCTGCGAAAGGCGCGGGCAGGGTTGCGGTCGGTGTTGGGCCGCTGGTTGGGAGGCGTTCGCAGAGTGGAATGGTGAGCACTTCATTCAAATACACATTGTCTGATGTTTTCCCATTATATGTTTTCAGGGTTTCGACGGATACGTTGTAATTTGCGGCAATGCCACTCAATGTATCG
>LDZU01000052.1_pt1 | contig 24706 bp, 17 predicted proteins | sample 615531 | NCBI WGS metagenome assembly LDZU01 (sample SAMN03408293, study PRJNA278302) | terrestrial metagenome | isolation source: oil reservoir sample SB2 | place: USA: Alaska, North Slope, Schrader Bluff formation | collected 2011-09 | reverse complement strand
TTCTTTGCATACTAGCTCCGTATAATTTCGTAATATTTGTAAATAAGTGTATATAATTTATACGGATATGTCAAGTCAACTTCTTTATTCCCATTGATAAATGATTTAAACCAATATCCATACATTTCTGCTGAGAAATCTGTATCTATAATTGCTATTTAAGTTTAGTGCACTTTTGATTTCTAAAAAACAACGGCAATCCCATTAATTATTTAGCTAATAAATTTGTCCTTTATTCCAGCAAAAATTCTTTAATGTTTCTATTAGATTATTTCTATTACAAAAATCACTAATCTGCTTCCAAGAAATATAACCCCAGTTGCTAATATCCCACCCTTGAAAACCTTGAGGGATATAGTTTCTTAAATTATTTTTATAAAAATCTCTAATATTGGATTCATCTTCAGGAAGTAAAGCAATAAAAAATGCCTCTTTACAGTAATCCTTACACTCCCTTACCGTATTTAAAACTACTTGATTATTACCAATTTTCCTAATACTCTTGGAAGAACATTGAGGAAAATATATTCCCTTTTTGAGCTGGTCTATCCCACCAATTTGTAACGCCTTTATAAGTCTAACTTTGTGATACAATTGAACAAACAAATTAGAGGAACTAACTTTATTCAGTCCTATACCTTGTTCGAATTTAGCAAACTCTTCAGAAATACTCCAGTAAATTCTTTGATAATTTTTCACTTTTGCTTCAATAAACACAATCTGTTTTCTCCCATCATTCTCTATTAATAAAAGGATATCCGCATCTCCAAAATCTGAAAAAGACTGCTCAATTAATATCTTCACCTCATTTATTTTAAAATTGACTCCACTTTCATAAGGAAACGAAACCAAAGATAAAAGATTATTAAGTAGTTGTAAATTATTCTGTGAATATTTCAATTCATAACAGAGTGAGTTAATTAATCCTCTCTCTGAATATCCTATTATTTCCATATACTTTTACCCTCCAATATAATAATGTTGAGACCTGACCTACTGTATTCTCCCTTCTTTAAGCCATTCTTTTTCATTCACAATAAAATCCTTTTTGATTCAATTTCTTGCTAACATATTTAATGGTTAGCGTCTATTGGATAAAAACTTATATTTCAATACTTAACCCCATTGATTTTTTTCCTATTAGATATCTAATCTCTTTTCACAATAATCTCCTAGATAACACTTGTTACATTTAGGATTAAGCGGTTTGCACCAATTTCTACCTATTTCCCAGCAAGATAAATCAAGCACCCCAGGATAATCTGGATTTAATTCTCTAGCTTTATAAATAAGTTCTTCTATAGTTGAGTCCTTTTCAATTAAACCTGTCCTTTTAAAAACTCGCCGCAAATGAGTATCCGGCGAAATATCAATATAAACATGGTCTCTGATTTTAATTTTAAAGTCTCTAACTAAGATATTAGCTGCCATAGTAGCAATTTTAATTCCGGCTCCTTTGAAACTTAAAAATCTACCTATCAAAGTAGCACTAATAGGGTAATCTAACCATATTAAAGATGCATTATCATTGTAAGTATTATGAATTTTTTGTATACCTTCAAAGAAGTTTTTAGCCATTATAGTATTAAACCGGTGGAGATTGTTACTTTTAAAAATTCCAAAATAATCATTTTCATCTTTTTTTATAAGATCTGACATCCCAAAAGAATTTAATTCTTTAGAAATTAAATATGGAATTAGCCATGCTCTTTCTGCTTTTATCTGTCGATCCATAATGCAAGCTAACACAAAAGCATGAGGATATTTATCTAAATCATTAAGCAAAATATCAGCCTCTTTATTTTTTGTGAATTGTATGAAATCGTAAGGTTTATTTAATAATTCATTACCAATGCCTTTTAATCTTTCTATTATTATAGTTTGATTTTTAGTTTTTAATATACTCATAAATAATTCTCTATAAAATATCTATAAAATATTTGTTATATAATACATTTAATAAAACTTACTATTCCAGCCTCCAAAGAGAAATTCATTTAATAACGGAAACAACTTTTTAAGTACAGACTTGAAATTTTTATCAAAAGAACCATTCTTTGCACAATTCATCAGCTTCCAGCTGTTGTTTTACTTCTTTAAGCCATTCTTTTTCATTCATTTATCATATATACTCCTTATAAGCTCAACATTTTCTTTTCTCTATAATTATATGTTAAAGGTGAAGACCTGAACCTAAAATTCCTAAATAATCTAATTTACTTTTTCTTATTAATTGTTGGTTCCATGCTTGATGGTCGGGGATTAAAAGGAGTAAGGAAAAAAGAGTCATTGAAATCTTCAAAATCTAAATTAGTATCTTTACACATTGTCTTTAATAGCTTGAGAAATTCGTCTTCACTATTATGTTTATTTATAACTTTTTGATGAAACGAACGTAATGCTGATTTTACATTTTCAGAATTATTAAAAATAACAAATACCTCATTTATTGCTCTAGTAAAATCATCTCCTTTTAAATCATATCTATTTGAAAATATTCGTCTAAATGTATCAATTTTAATTTTTCTTTCTTCATATCTTTTATGATAAATATTCGATATAATGATACCAATAATACCAGACAACAATGAAGCTACAATTACTACTATAATTGAATTTATATCCATAAATGAACTCCTTTCTTTTGAAAATCCTTAAATAGATAATTATTCCCTGTTTAAAATTATTATAAAACTAAATTTTCCAAATCTTCTAAGGTTTCATAAAAACAATACTGATGTTCTTATTTTGAACTTAATTTTATTTCTAATTAATGCTAACTGATATTAACAATTATTTCTTTTATTACTTCTTCTGTTCTTTCCATGATATCCTGATTCTGAAAACGCATAACTTTCCAGCCATGACTTTTCAAATAATAGTCTCGTTCAATATCCTCTAACACAGGCATACCTCCAACTATTTGATGCTGTTTCCCATCACATTCTATATCAATTTGTTCCTGATTACTTTTTTCTGGAATAAGAGCAAAATCTAAAGTATATCTTTTAAAAACTAACTTTGGAACCAATTTATAATCATATTTGCAGAAATCTACTTTTTTTAAATGTTCATAAAAGTATTGTTCTATAGGAGAGTCAAACTTTTTGCCTATAGAATATTTTTCATATTCCTCTTGTTTTTTTATTTCATCATAGTTTCTAGTTAATTTTTTCAAAACGCATTGATCTTTATAACTACATGAATGAGCTATGCAAAACTCTTTATCACCAACAATATAAAGTAAATATTTTGCCCTTGATAAGGCAACATTTAATATTTGGGGATAAATATTATACCAGGTATCGCTATTACCATTTCCTTTTGTAGCTAAAACCAAAGAAAAAATCATTATATCCTTTTCAGAGCCTTGAAATTTATGAGCAGTTAAGACTTTTACATCATGTTTTTTTAAATTCTCAATATCAGTCATATTTCTCACTGCCTCACTTATAGCATCAGCTTGTCTTCTATAGGGGGTTACAATTCCTATAGTTAAATCGGTTTTTTCAATCTTTTTTAAAATATCCCCATAGATTTTTTTGACGACTTCCACTTCCCTTGTATTAATTCGACTACCTCCTGGGTGTTTATTTACTTCTCCAGCACAATCAATCCAATGAACACCGATTGGTAAAGAGCTAGGGTACCTCGAAAAATCAAGGGAAGACATTATTTTCAGTCGCTCATCATAAAATGTTTTATTACATAATGTTATTATCTCATCCTCTGAACGATAATGATTAGTTAAGAAAACCGGCATAGAATTACTACAATTTTCTGCTGAAAAATATAAAGAGGTATCACAATATCTTATTTTAGAAGGATAATACTCCTCCTTTTCTAATAATCTATGGGCCTTGGCAATTTCTTTATCCATATCTTTTGTAATCCCAGCAATATGGGTCAACTGCTTCGGATCTCCTACTACAATTGCTTTTTTTGCTCTATATAAAGCTGGAACCGCAGATGGTAAATCAACTTGAGAGGCTTCATCAAAGATAACATAATCAAATATTCCTGGTTTAAGTGGAAAGGTTCTTCGCAGAGCTTTCAGCGTTGATGACCAAATTCTTAACATTTCAATAGCATTTTCAAAAAAATAACTATCTATCTTGTCGCCTATTCTAGATGAGCTTATTTTATTTAAAAAAGTATTAACAGCTCCAATATGTTTCTGCTTGTTTGCAACATCTTTTAAATAGAAGAATCTTATATATTTTCTAGATAACTCATAGTATTTATTTTCTAATTCCCTTATACTTTCCTCAATTTCCGAGCGCTTATTTAAACTTTCCAATTCTTCAGAAATTACTCTAATCTCATTGTAAATATTAAAAGCTTTAAGATAATCCTCCAATCTTTGTCTATTTCTTTTTTTCTTTACTTCTGTAGAATCATATTTTATATTCTCTTCATTAGTTATGCATTTATCTATGCCTGATTCAATCAAAATTAAGTTAATGTTCTTTTTTATCCCATTAATTTTTTTATTTTTTAAAAAAGGCAATATAAAAAACCATAACTTTTCACTAAGCCTAAATTTTTCCTCTTCAATTCTTTTTAGCTCTTTCATTAAACCATCTAATTCTATAAACTCATTATATTTATGCGAGAATTCTTCTTTTAATGATTCTAGATCATGACGTAGAAATTTTGTTAGGTCAGACAAAATAGTATAATTTTTATTATATTTTACTAATAATGTATCTATTCGTAAAAGGTCTTTTCTATGTGAAATCATTCTATCCCATATTTCTTTAATATCACTTTTTGTAATATCCTCAGTAATTTTTTTAGTGGAATCAAGTAATAAATTTGAAAATTTGGTCTTTAATTCTTGTCTATATTCTTTCCTACCAGTCCTCATTATTAAATTGTTAAATTGTTCATTTATCTTTTGATTAACTACTTCAACTGCTTCATTTGTATGACTCACGAATAAAACAGTATTGCCCTCTAAATAGAAATTTATTAATAAATTTGAAATAAATTGACTTTTCCCTGTTCCTGGAGGGCCAGTAATGACAGTAAGAGGACTTTCGAAAGTTCTTTTTATAGCATTAATTTGATATTCATTTGATGCAAATGGCAAGATTGGTATTATTACATTTTCAATATTATTTGTATTATTATCTGAATTAGTATTCCCCCCTATCAAAAAAGATAGCGCTGTTTTTTCTAAATCATTTCTTATCTTTAACTCTAATAAATCCTGTAGTAAACTAAGATTAAAAATTGTATTTTCACCTGGAAATATAATATTTTTATTATAGATACCTTGCTCCATTCCTCTCTTTATTACCTGACCATTAGTTAAATCTGTAGGATTTAAGTCATCATTAATTCTTAGTTCAGTTTCATTTTGTATAATTTCAATACACTTATTTATTAAAGATTCTGGCTCTCTTTCATTTCTAAATATAGTCTCAATTTTCTGTGCAATATCGCTTATTTCTTCAGTCTTCAATCCTAATATTCTAAATGCCAACAATCCACAGCTAGGAGTAGTTTCGTCAACATCTAAAAACAATTCGTTTTCTTCCAGGATATATTTAATTCGAATTATAAATAATGGAGCTATCCGGTGTTTCTCTCTTCTCGATTCTTTCTCAATTTCAATATAATATAAAAGTGGATAACCATAGAATACTTCAAAACCATTAGCAAAGACATATTCTACGAATTTTAGTATTTTCTCTTTATTATAAACATCGACTGGCTCTGTGTCTGTGGTAAAAATAAAAGGGTCATAATCAAAGGGATATAGAACCGCTCTAGTCCTTACATCAATAGATATATCTTTTTCTAATATATCTTCATTTTTTATACAATCATACCAATAATTGACAAATTGATTTAAAATACTCACAATCTTCTCTGCCTATCTTTGAGAATTTAGGTAATGTAACCTTTTGTTTTCACCTTGTTTTCATCTCAAAAAATTTTTCCAACTAGCTATCTTTTATCATCTTTTCAAAAGCAATACATATTCGCACTTATATTCATACTAAAAAGTTTCTTTATTCATAACTAATATATCAAAACAGGTTGGTTTAAGAAAATTAAAAGTAGACTGGTTAACTCTTATATATCTCCATTCCATCTTTTTCTGTTTAGTCATATCATCACACCAAATTGCTATTGCTTCATCTTTTTTATCGGTATCTTCATATTCTCTACCTTTGGTTTCAATCATCCAGAATATTTTGTTGTTATTGATTTGCTGTACCGCTATAAAGTCGGGAAAGTAAAATCTTATCGCTCCTCTGGTACTAAGGTAATCAATGGAAAATTTATCAGCCAGGGCTGCAAATTTCTCAATATCAGGACAATCATCAAGAAATTTTGCAAATTTTGCTTCAAAGTCATTGTAAACTGCTACAAAATTAAAAATCGTTTTATTACATCTTAGATGCTTTCTTCGCCATTTAAATGGTTCAATTTTGGAGAGTTTAAAGGATTCCAATTTTACAGTTAATTCTCTTGATTGAATAGTAATCTTACCTATTTCTTTAGCAAGTAAATCAATTATTGCTTCTTGAATGGAAATATCATTTATATTTTTTCTCAATCTTTCGTCTTCTATATCATTTATGGCTACCTCGAAACATCTATCAAGTATATATTTCTCTACTATTGGATACAAAAGATTAAAATCGCAAGTTAGTCGAGCTTTTTTCATTACTATATTTGTTATATAAGAAGTAATTTCCCTGCCGGAGGGTAAAAGCCCAACCTCTATCTTTGCCTGATGGACTTCTGTCTCAGTAACAGGAAACTCCATCCTGAGAAGTATTTTCCTATCCTCTTCCAGTTTGTCTGAGGAATAGAGTGAAGGAATCTTTAAGGGATTAAAATTCTCAATTATTTTGTAATTTCTCTGGTATCTAAAGTCTGTTTTTGGAATTTCAATATCATACTTTATTCTTGACATTTCAGGAGCAATTGTAACAGGTAAGGGTGGTGGTGTTTTTACCGTATTAATTCCAACTCCTTCTTTTTCAAGCTCACGGACAAATTCCTCAAAAGCTTTTGTTCCCATTACTTCAAGTGTCTGAGTATGATCTGGAGATATATCTCTCATCAATCTTAAACCTCTACCAACTGCCTGTTCCGGTAAAATCTGTGCTTTTGAAGAAAATGGTCTTAATCCCAGAACAATAGTTACATTCTGAACATCCCATCCTTCTTTTAACATCATGTTACTAACAATGATTTTTACTTTATTATCAGGCTCATCAATTTCTCTTGCCAATTTCCTCAATTTGGGTAAATCCTTAGCTGCAATTTCTGATTCTCTCTCGCCTGCTCTTGAGGCAATGTGGATTACCATAACCTCTTCCTCAGGATTTATTAATTTTAACCTTTTTTTCATCTTTCTTATCGCTTCTGCAATCTGGTCTGCATATTCATTTTTTTCTGCCATGATAAAAAGGACGGGTTTCTTACCAACGGAGCAATAGACTTCGTAATGTTCTTTCCACCTCTCTAAGGCTGCAGTAATCCAATCGCCATATTTTTGAATAACATTTTCTCTATTTATATTTTCTGGATCTTTCCTATCTTCCTGACGAACAATTAAAGGTGCTTTGACTATTCTATCCTCAATTGCCTGGGCAAGAGGATAATCAACAACTATCCAGGGATAATATGTACCAGTTGTTCGCGTTTTGGGGGTTGCTGAAAAGTCGAGCCATAAATTTATACCATCTGGAAGTGACTTATGAATTGACATTAACGTCTTGTGCCACTCCAGGTCTTCATCGTGAACATGATGAGCTTCATCGTTAATCACTAATAAGTTATTAAGTTTCCTTATCTTATCAATCAGAAATTCGGGTGATTTAGTCAGATCTTTCTGTGGTTTTCTACCAAGAATATCATCTATAATAGATAGTGGAGCCCATTCCTGCCTTCTGGACTCATATAGTTGCTGAATATTATTCACAATAAGATTACCAGAAGGTTGGAGTGGGGATTCATCTTCCCTTAAGGTTACTTTTATATTCCAAAATGGTTTCCAGGGAGGAGGAATTAAAGGAAGAGAATAAAAAATCTTATTATTAGCAAAGTCTTTTGCTAATCTCTCATATACAATTATATTGGGTGCAATTATTAAGAAATTATCTGGATAGCGGTTATCTCTTTCTATCACCCTGTTAAAGTAAGACCAGACAATAATAAGTGCCATAGCATAAGTCTTACCAGAACCAGTTGCCATCTTGAAGGCATATCTTAACAGGCCTTTTTCTGGAAGTTCCTGTTCACCTACCTGCTCAAGCTCCGGAAAGTATCTTACTATTTTTCTCTTTCCTTCCAAATCTTCAGAAAATTCTACAGCTTTTCTAAAAAGATCCACTTGAAAGTTTTCAGCATAATCTTTAATTACCGGATGGAGGTCATCGTATCCTTTGACCTCAAAAAGATAAATAAGTGTCTCAACTGCCTCTCTCTGACAGAACCAGTAATTAAACGATTGACTCTCAATCCTATGGTCATTAAAAAACCAGTAGTACAAAAGTTCTCTTGTAGTATTAGTAACCCCTGGGTAATTCTCATCCCGCCACTTATCTACTTTCTCTCTTAGATTATTAACAAGCAACATTCTGCTCGGTCTTCTTCCTTCTAACACTTTGTATGAATTTACACCATCTTTAATAAGATGAGAGACTGGCTTTCTAGAAGGGTCTCTATCTTCAATATAAGGTAGAGTCTTATCATATTGAACCCATGTTTTAGGAGTCTTGGTCATTTTAAATTAACTCCTCCTTTTCCTTAGGCACATCCTACCTTAACTCAACTTCAAAAATTTGAGAGGTATCTATGCCAAAAATGTCAATAATTTTTACAAAAATTTTATATTGACCAGTCTTTTCATAAGAATGTTCTGCTTTAAAATTCAATTTTTTATCTTTTTTGGTTCTGTAGGAAGTCCAGCCGTTGTTAAAGGTGTCATTTTTAAAATCAAAGTCAACTGCCCAGTAGTCAATCCAGTCAGACCACTTCTTGATCTTATCTTTGACATCATCTGGGATTAAATCGGTATGAGGAATAACAAAATCCTTTAGTTCTACTTCAACTTTTCTGTTGTTCGTTTTTATATCAACCTTGAAATGGGCAAGTTCAAAGAACTGGATATCACCCTTGCTAACCGCTTCTGAGTCTAAAACATCCATAGGAATTATTCTAAGTTTCAGCTTAATACCTTCAGTTTTGGCAATATCTTGAATGGCATCGTTTAAACCCATCTCCCATTCCCAGCCCAGGATATGAAGTTCTTTTAATCCGGCTTTTTTACAATCTTTAATAGCATCAATACATTCTTGAATAGTAACCGGGGCATCAACTACTCCTACATAGACAAGTGCATTTCCCTTCTTGCCATGCAAGGTTTGAAAACCGGATATGGGTTCAGCACCGTATAGTTTTAAGATAAAAGCAAGGTACTCAAATAAAGCCTGCTTTTCATCTTTGCCTGAGAAGGTTTTCACCTGCCAGAGTTGTCTTTCATACTTACCGAGGTTTAAAATTTCAAAAGGTCTTGCTTTCTTCTCATATTTTTGCCCCTCGTTTTCTAAGTCTTTTGAATTTTCAATCTCAAGTAATCTCTTTCTTGTGAGGTGAATAGCATATCTTGATAAATCACAACCAATCCAACGCCGGCCAAGTTTTTCTGCTACCGCTAAAGTTGTCCCTGAGCCACAGAAAAAGTCAGCAACAAGGTCGCCAGGATTAGAAGACGCAAGGATAATGCGTTTTAAAAGGGCTTCAGGTTTTTGGGTGAAAAAGTCTAATCGTTCTATTTCCATTGGATTGAGCGCGGGTATATTCCATACATCTGTTGGCAGCTTATAGATATCATCAGCGTTGATTCTTGCCCCTTTTGGAATTTGAGCTCTTTTCAGAGCTTTCTCAGTTCTTAGTTCTTTAACTCTTTCTGGATAAAAAGTATAGTTTCCACCTTTTGTATAAAACAACAAAATGTCATGCTTCTTCGCATACTCTCCTTTTCCTGCCCCTCCAGTAGCATAGTTCCAAACGACCTCATTTCGAAAGTTTTCATACCCAAAAATCTCATCCATCATTACCTTGACATAGTGACCCACATGCCAGTCAAGATGAACATAGATAGATCCGTTTTCTGCCAGAAGTTCTTTCATTAAAACAAGTCGCTCATACATCATTTGAAGGTAGGAATCCAAGCCCTTACCCCAGGTGTCTCTGTATGCTTTTTCTTCTATTATTGAATGTTCTTTTGTTATTTCTTCTACTTCTTCACCAACCTGAATTCTGAATTTAAAATCTGCACCGGTTGCAAATGGCGGGTCAATATAAATTAAATTTATTTTACCGGCAAACTTTTCCAGGAGAGATGACATAACCAGTTTGTTATCACCCCAGATGAGTTTATTTCGCCACCCTTCTTCATAAGAATTTCCTTCTTTTCCTTCCCAGATTTCAAACAAACTTCCTATTTTAGGCATTTCTCTGCCAGTTCTCGGCTTATTTATCATCTCAACAACTTGAAATGGATATGGGCCGGGCTTTTCAAGTGGGTTGAGTTTGCCCTCCTCATCATATTTTCCAAGCCAGACCAATTCAGTTCTTTTTAGATCAATCTTGGGCATACTTTAAGCCTCCTCTAACTCTTTTGTTCTAAATTTTATAATTCCATTTTGGGAGCAATAAAAACGAAAATCACATTCTTTGCAAACTTTTTCTGTATCAGGCTGTTGTTTAACAGTAAAGCTTCCTTTTCTTATCTTCTGCACTACCTCATCAAAATACTTTCCTGCCTCCTCAACATCTTTTTGGTAATAGTTTAAGGCCATCAGAGAATCTCTTCTTTTTTCTTCAGAAGTCCAGTAAATATACATTTTACTAACCGGATTATTATATCTCTCTCTGATAATATAGGCGTATAAACAAAGCTGCTTAAAATATTTGTCTAAGATAGGATTGTTATTTTCTAGTTTCGGTTGAGTTTTGAAATCCAGTACTTCTAGCTCACCTTCTGCACTCAGGAGTAAATCAACTTTTCCAGTGATGATATAATCTTCCTTTTCCACAGAAACATCCACCTCGGTCTCCTGAACTCTCTGAAGAATGTCTTTATTTTGTAAGAAATAATTCATAACCTGTTTTAGAGCCTGTTCCTTTTGAGGTTTAGAAATCGGTCTTAAACCTGCTAAAAGTAGTGCTTTGTAATTTTGTTCAAACCAGTCTTCTATATCTGAAGAAGTAAATTCTCTCTTATCCAGAATAGCTCTATGTATATCTTCTATGGAATGATGTACCAGACTTCCAAATAGTACCTGAGCTGAACGGGATGGTTGAAAATCATATTCCTTGTAAAATAGATACTGCTGAGGACAAACCTCGTAAACATTGATTTGTGAGAGGGAGTAGGATTTTTTAGGGATAAATTGAGGCTTCGACTTGAATTTCTGGGCTTGCAATGTTTGCTCCTCAACATAGGGATACTGGTCAAGGCCTTCCCAGATTGGCAGAAACCAGCTCTGAGGAGATTTATGGGTTGTCAAAATAAGTAAGTTTTGTGCTCTTGAGAATGCAACATAATAATGCCTTAATCTGTCAAATTCGGTCATTTGCCCTTCAGTTTCATAAGTTCCTCTTTTAGAAAAAGGCAAGAGATCTCGGTCTGCCTGTTTCTGTACTGCAAATTTTTTATGAAGTGAATCAACCACTACCACAGGAAATTCAAGACCCTTCGATTGATGGATAGTCATGACTTGAACATAACCCTTTGGTATGGGATTATCTGGATCTTCATATTCGTCAATACCAACCTGAATGAGGAACTTAAAAAAGCTACCAAATAAATAAAATTTAATATACTCTTTATTTGTTGCAGTTACTAAAGATATTTTATAGTAATCCTGAAAAACAGCAATAAGCTTGGTAAAAATGGAAAGATTGTATGCTTTATTCTGGTCTTTAAGGAAAGAGGAAAAAGGTTCATAGGCAATCAATTGATAAAAGTAGTCAAGCACGGTCAGGTCAAGAGAACCTTCTTTGAGATTTTCTATCTGTTTAAACTTTCTTCGAATGTAATCCTTTAAAGCTGGGGTTATGTGTTCGCCCAATAATTTGATTGAACTATCAAGATAATTTTTATGAAGGTAGTTATTTAAAGTCTCTCCGTAAAAACCAAAAATTATTGAGTAGCAGGCCATAAGTAGTTTGATTTCATCGTTCTCAAAGTATCTCTTAGCCCGAGGAGCAAAGTAAGGAATGTTACTATCTTTCAAAGCCTGTATATAGTGACCACTGTGGTCTGGCTTTACACTCTTTAAAAGAAGAGCAACATCGCTCCAATCCTGAATAATTTGTTTTTCTTTAAGAAATTTTATAAGTCTAACAAATCTTTTTGCTTCGTCATCTTTATTTTCTCCCCAGATACTGAACACCGCTGGGTAATCGGGAAACTTACTATCAGGATCAGCTTGTATCTCCTTTGAATGACGATACCCTTTCCAGTCAATAGAGGTTATAAATCTATTATTTCTTTCAATAATTTCTTTATGTGATCTATAATTTGTAATCAGTTTGATTTGCTGGCAATTCTCAAAATGATCGGGAAATTCAAGTATGTTTCTTACAGTAGCACCACGAAATCGGTAAAGGGACTGGTCTTCATCTCCAACCACACAGATATTATTCTCAGGTCGAGCAATCTTTAGAAGGATCTGTTCCTGAACATAGTTGGTATCTTGATACTCATCAACCATTACATATTTTATGTTTTGTTTAATCTTAGGATAAATTTCTTCGTTACTAAGCAAATCATAAAAGACCTTTTGTAAATGAGAGAAATCTATCCTATTTGATTCATACATTTTTTGCCAGTATCGTTCGTAGCTTTCTGCAAGACTATTTAAAAAATCACTGTCTGAATTTTTAAGGCTTGCAGGTTCAATTATCTCTTCTGTAATCTTATTTATATAAATAATAAGTTCATTGATGCAATTCCATTTATTTATCCATTTACCAAGATATTTGTTATTTATTGAGTTCACTATTTCATCAAAATTTTCAAACAAAAAGAAAACCTGTGACAAATCATCAAGAACAGTGTAACCTTTCCTTAATGGCGTATAGGTAATGAACTTTTCAATAAAATCATTGCATAGACTATGTATAGTACCAACTTTAAGTAAGTGTAGTTTTCCAGAATAATTTAGTTTTCTTGCCAGCTGACTTAACCTGTCTTTTAATTCAAAAGCAGATTTTTCAGTAAAAGTGGTAAGAACAATCTCCTCTGGTTGGGCTTTTCCAGAGAGAAGAAGATAAAGCGTCCTTGCTATTATAGTTAAAGTTTTCCCGGTTCCAGGACCAGCAATAATCAAAACTGGCCCCTCTACTGAGGTTATTGCTTCTAGTTGGGCTTCATTTAAGGTCGGAATAATTGATTTTATTTTTTGAATCACTGTCATAATAACTTTTCCTTTTTGAAACTTAAGTAATTGGATGAGTTTACTATAAGATGATCAAAAAGTACCATACCTACAGATTTTGCGGCAAGATCAATAGCTTTCGTTAAGTTTTTGTCATAATCAGAGGAATCTAATTTTCCATTAGGATGGTTATGCACAATAATCATCCCATAAGCTTTTTTCTTCAATCCTTCCTCAATAATTACTCTTGGATAAACCACTGTCTTATCAATAGTACCTCTGATATAAAACTCTTTTAGTGGAAAATGCTTATCTGTTATCATTTTTAAAGCACTATCGAGATAAATAACATGAAATTCTTCTTCTTTCTTATCTCTGAATTTTTCATTGCAGTATTTAGCGATTTCTTCTATGGATTGAGCTGCTGATGTTTCTAATGTAGATTGCTTTCTATATAATACATTAATTTCTTTAATTAATTTTAATAAGGTAGTAAATTTTTCTTTAATAAAAGGAATTGACTTAAGCTCTTCCTCTTCTGCTTCAAAAATTCCCTTCAAAGAGCCAAATCTTTTAAGAAGTTCTTTAGCAATTGGTTTAACATCTCTTTGTGGTAAAACGTAGGTAAGTAATAGTTCAACTAGCTCATATTCTTGAAGAGCTTCTGGACCAAATTTATTAAATCTATCTCTTAATCTGCTTCTATGTCCTATATAATGTTTCTCTTTAATTTCCTTTATATGTATGTGCGTACTTTTCATTTTTAAAACTTTATTACTACTAATTCTTCTCAATTATTAATAAAGGTCTACTTTTCACTCCCTCTTTTCAATTCAAAAGTCAGCATAATATTTCTAAATATAGTATTATTAATTATATATAAAATATTAATATTTTCAAATTAACTAAGGTAAACTTATCATCATCAAAAAATTTTCAAAGGTCACTATTTAATTTATTCTCTATTTTCGGAGAAATTGACCTAAAAACTATATGAGACTATTTTAGTTAATCTATTACAGGATTTTTGTAGCTATTGCCCATAGGTAAAAACTTTCTGGAGGAATAGGTTTCAATTTATTCAATAAGGTATATCTTTTTCTGCTAAAATTGGGTCTGCTTTTAATTCTTTATACTTGTTCATTATCCAGCTTTTTTCAAAACATTTCTTTTTTATCATTTTCTACTTTAAATCCACTAAGGCAACATTGCATGAAAATGTCGCCTTAGTGGATTTTGCTAACTTCTGTAATAATTTCACTTATTTCTTTCACTATCTTTCTGTTATAAGCATAATCAACCATCTCAGCCATATTGTATTAATGAAATTACTTTAGTCATTGTTTTCCTTTGCTATTAAGTCAATCTTTCAATCATTTTACCAAAAATAAACTCTAATTTCTTATATTCTTAGTTTAATTATCAATTTCCCGAACAAATTTCTAACCAAAATTAGTATAATGGGAGGAGTTTGCCACGCCTGCCCTTAAACATTAGTTTAGAGGTAGGCTGCAATAATAAACCCTGGTACATCTTATGACATTAATCTTAAAATAAATAACGGAAAGTTAACATTATTGTTAATATTTTATCATTTGGTTGTAACTACTGTAGAGCAGAAATAAAGAAAGAAATTTAAAAAAATTTTATTTTTTTATTTAGTTTTAAGAATATATAGGAAATTGCTAAATCATTTAGCAACCATTGGTCATTGAATTTGGTTTTTGTTAAGCCTACAAATATTTATAAGAAAAAATCTTATCTAAATATTAATAAGAATAGGTTCTTAGAATTTCAATAGTTTCATTAAAAACAAAATCGAAATCTGGTATTAAGGTATGGCTTATCAAGATATTTTAATATACAGTTTTGAACATAATCCCTTTCTATTGTAGTAATAGGCACATTATATTTATTTGAAAATTCCATGAATTCCATAAGTGGAATCATTCAAGCTCTCCAATAAATTTTTCATCAAGATTTATTATTAACCGCCATTTAGCATTTGGCTTTCCCCGCTTAGGCATTGTTGGATCCAAATAAAGGTAATTTCTTGTTTTTGGTTTAGGTATATTGATATTTATACCTACATATTCACAAATATATCCTAATCGTCGAGTAATTCCTGAATTATTCATTTTTAAAGCATAATCTATTAATTTTTCTTTGCTATATTTTTCATCTTTAATATTGTTTAAAGCTTTAAACACCTCAATTAAACCACCGCAATATTGGGGTTTGTCTAAGCAATCGATAATTGTTTTTTCTTTGTCAGTAATATTGATAGCCTTATTCTGAAACCATAATTTTTGAATACCAAAAATTTTATCTTTATTTACTCTTATAATTTTATAGTTTACCCCGAATACCTTTATATTTGTCTTTTTCTTTCTTTCATCAGTCTGTATAAATACAACATTCGGAATCTGTTCAGTTAATCCATAATGATGGAGTGCACTCCAATAGCTTATAGAATAATTATTCGTATTCAACAATGATGCTCCAATTACAAATTCATTAAGAGTATATTTACCTTTTTCAGCCCCAATAGGTATTACTAAATATTTCCCTTTTTCAATTCTCTCTAATATACCTGCTTTTTCAAGACGGGTAAAAACGACCCTTAAACTTTCTCTTGATAAATCAGTAATCTTAACCGCTTCATCAAAATGAATAATATTATCTTTTCGGGCGAGTTGTTCTATTAGTTTGTTTTTTCTCATTTTTATACACCATAATTAACAATATTGTTTATTTTAGTGTATACCATTGAGAATAATAATGCAATACGCAATTTTACTACCCCACTAAATTTTACACTAACTATACTTTCATAGTTCCTTCCCTATCTGAATAATTCAGTCATAATCATAATCAACCATCTCAGCCATATTGTATTAATGAAATTACTTTAGTTATTGTTTTCTTTTGCTATTAAGTCAAACTTTCTATCATTTTACAAAAAATAATCTCTAATTTCTTAATATTCTTAGTTTAATTATCAATTTCCCGAACAAATTTCTAACCAAAATTAGTATAATGGGAGGAGTTTGCCACGCCCTGCTTTCAGCAGGGCTCGCAATGACAAAGAAAAGAATAAAGCGGGATTCACAATGACAAAAATAGTATGCCATATATAGTTATGGGTATAAATAGAGGGGATTAGCATGCCCTGCTTTCAGCAGGGCTCGCAATGACAAATCCGTATATCATATAAAGTATAATGTATATCGTTGAAATAAAATATAGTGATAAGTGATAAGTAAAATTGGTTTTTGGTTTTTAGATTTTTGTTTTGGAATGGAATTCATAGCCACAATAGCGGCATACCTGGGCTTCTTTCTTTACTTGCTCAGCACATCTTGGGCATTTCTTCATCTCTTCCTCTATTATTATTTTGGGAACTTGTATCTTCTCTTCCTTAGGGTTAAAGCTGTAAAGAAAATCTAAATAGTTACAGGTTTTCACTGATTAAATTTTTTAGAATATTAATAGGGATGGCAAAATTCAAATTCTGGGCATTCCATTGAGAACCGATAGATGTTATACCGATAATCTCTCCTTTCATATTAAAAAGAGCTCCACCACTGCTTCCTGAGGAAACTGGAGCAGTTATCTGTAATAGAGTGATATCTCCTATCTCGCGCTTACCGCTAATTATTCCATTTGAAACTGTATTCTCCAGACCATAAGGACTACCTATTGCCAATACAGGCTCACCTATCTGAACATCATCTGAATCTCCCAGAAATACATGTTCGAATGATTCATTTTCCTCAATTTTAAGTATGGCAATATCATATTTGGGGAAACCAATAATCAAAGAAGTGTCCTGGTAAGTCTTCCCACTAACAAATCTAATAAAAATTTTATAAGCCGAACTTATAACATGGTAATTAGTGGCAACTGCACCATCCGGGCTAATAATAAATCCGCTTCCCTGGCCTAATACATTATCTTTTTCATCAACTGAAAGAAGAACTACAATAGATTCATTCCATCTGTTATATATCTGTGTACCAGTAAGAGTTGAAGTTAAAGGAGAGGATGTATTTAGAATAAATTCTTTAAAATTTTGTTGATGTTGATAACTGGCATGTTTTAGATAAGATTCTTCTTTCTGAGTAGAGAATAATTCGGCTATATAGTCTTGTGGTGAAATTAAAAAATCTCGAGGCTCAGTGGTAAAAAAGTTTATCACAAACCAGGAACCAAAAAATATCGTTAGTATGACTTTGGAAAACTTTGAGAATTTTGAACCAGCCCATAAGAGAGTTATCCCAAGCGGGGGCAAGAAGAAAAGAGAGAGCAATACAAACCACTTGCGATAATACCACTTTATATCTGGTTCATTGAATCTATCCAGAATCCAGGTTCCCATTAACCAGATTAGCAACCCTGTTCCTATTACCTGGACAATGTCTTCCAGGAATAAAGCATTCATTAAGTACCTGTTTGCTAATATGACAAAGCAGATGGTTATCATTAAACCAAAGAATATGGGATGGTCTTTTATTTTTCTAATCAGCCAGGAAGGCTGTTTGGATGGTATCTTTTCTTCTGGATATTGGAATGGATATAGGAAGGTAACCTCGCATCTCGGGCAGGTTATCCTTAATTTTTTATCTGTTTTTGGTATTTTTAATTTACATCCACAGTTTTTATTGGGACATTCAATTATGATGCTTTCTATTTCCTTATTATTCTCAACTTCAGACATTGTTATACTCCTGTAGTGTATATATAGGCAATAGAATAGGTAATGTGTAATAAATGATATAGGTCTCTATACCAAGTCTACCGCAAGTCCATAGATAATAAATATATAGATATATAAATATATAAATAGAAAATTAACCTTTACTCTTTATAATATTATCACTTACCAGATATTCAGGGGGAACAATTCCCCTTGAAAACCCCTAAATCAAAATCAAAATATAATGTTCCTTATTGAAGAAATAATACTTATATTATCTTGCAGTATCTAAATTATTGAAATTCCAATACTGCAAGATATTCAATTCTGGCTTATCTTTATTGTATCATAATTTTAACATATAGTTGGGACTACTGAAGAATTATTGTAGAATCACTGTAGAACAAGAATTAAAAATTGTTTTTTAGTTTATAGTTATACTGGCAGTATTAATTGTAAGATAGTTTTCAGATAAATACAATACAAAATAGGCATAAAAAGTATACGTGCAGCGTATAGCGTTGAAATATTAAATTAATAATAAAATAAAAAATGTTTTATACATATTAAAAATTCATGGTATAATACACAAAACTACATTTTCAAATTATAATATTAGGAGTATAGGAGGAATTCATCATGAAAATTGCTATTGGAAGTGATAGAAGAACAGTACTTACCGATGAAATAATCAATTATCTAGAAGAAAAAAACATTCAATTAGTACTTTGCGGGGCATTAGCCGGCAAGGAAGTTGATTATGTAGATGCAGCAGAGGAAACTGCTAAATTAGTGTCTTCTCAAGAATGTGAACAGGGGGTACTCTTTTGTAATACTGGCACTGGTGCCTCAATAATTGCTAATAAATTACCCAATGTGAGAGCAGCTTTATGCATAGATCCTTATTCTGCACTGATAGCCAAAAAAGCAAATAATGCCAATGTGATTGTTTTGGGGATTAGATTGACTGGTATACCTCACGCTAAAGAAATCATTGATAAATGGCTGGAAACCGAGCCATCAAGAGATTTGCCTTATATCAAATTTCACGAAAAAACAGAAAATTTGGAAAAATTATACCGGGCAAATTAATATTAAGCTTTTTATATTATTAAAATGTTAGCATAAATCAAAACAATACTGTTCTCCCGACCTGTAAAGGTAGGGAGTTTTTATTTTGTCAGATAGCTTTTTTAATGATTGCGTGAAAATTATATTAATTTACCAATATAGGCAAGGGCTTGCTGAGCAGCACTCTCACCATCAGGTAATGGCAAAGCTTCTATACCAATATAACCTTCATAGTCAACTTCTCGTAAAGCAGCTAAAATTTCAGTAAAATTAATATGGCCTGAACCAGGCACCCATCTATTACTATCTGCAAAATGTAGGTGTTTTAAATAAGAAGAATATTTTTTTATGGTCTCTACGATAGATTTCTCTTCTATATTCATATGAAAAGTATCCAAATGTAAACCGATTATTGGAAAATTAATCCTTTCAATAAATTCAACTGTTTGCTCAGCAGTATTGAGATAATTTGATTCATATCTGTTAATTGCTTCTAAAACAAGCTGTACACCTTTATTGTGGGCGTAATTGGCACATTCTCGCAAACAGGTAAGAGCTCTTTCTAAGGCTATTTCTCGTTCATTATTGTTTTCAGGGAGTAAACCTTTAATGGTGCCAATTATTACCTTTGCCTTTAAAGGAGCAGCGAAATCAATCTGATCTTTAATCCTTTTCACTGCTGCACCTCGCACATCTTTATTCATAGAGGTAAAATATATTCTTTCATCTACATAGGCCTGACCTGTTCCTATAGTAGACACAGTAAGTTTATTGTTTTTTATAGCTGATATAATATCAGAGGTATTAATTGCTTTAGGATCACGAATATGTAACTCAACAGCTTTATATCCGATTTCTCGCGCTTTATTTATTCCTTCTACATAATCTCCCTGTAATATAATGGGAGCAAATTTAGAACCCAGACTAGAAATAGTTACACTTAAAATTATACTCATACTACCATTTTCCTCTCATTGTTTGTTAAATAACAGTTCAAATTATTAAGGATTTACTCAAAAAATTTACTTTCCTGGTAAGACTCCTGAATATTAAGATCCATAAAATTTCTGTCTCCTGATTTTTTAGCAGCCATGCAGTAAATATAAGAAATCTTGCCAGCCGGGCAAGCAACATTGGGATGATATCCTTTAGGAATGGATATTAAATCCCCGTCTCTAACAATAGCCACATCATAGGGATTATCCAGATCATCGTACACACATTGCACTCCAAAGACATTTTTCATATTAAAATAGACATATGCTTCCTCACGCTTTTCCGCATGCTCATGAGGTGGCCAGGATGTCCAGCCACCAGGACTTCCTTCGCAAAGACCCATCATCAGTCGAGCACATTTAAAATCACTATCAATAAATTTCCAAACATCCCTTTTACTATTATTCTCGTAGCTTCCAGCAATAGTATGATTAACTGGGCTTTTATCAATCTCCAGAAAAGTTATATGGGAAAATGGCACATCAATATCAGAGGGGGTACTATAATACATAATTACAGAATTCTCAGAGTAAAGTTGAATTTTCTTTCTTCTGGGAACGTATATCATATCCTTAAAATGAGCTGTCCCTTTCTTATCTTTACATTGGAACTGAACATCTCCAGCTATTACTACTAAGCAAACTTCTTCTTCTTTAGAATCAAGGGTTAGCCCTTTCTGTAATTCAATCCTCTGAATGGATATAAATTCTAATCCTAACTCCTCTGGAATTTTTTTTTGGAGAAGTTCTTTTGCCTTAAAATGTTTTTTTGATTTCATATTTTCCTTCCTTTGATTATGTCTATAAATAGATTTTTTATCTATTTTATTAATTTATTAAGAAATTTTTATAAATAATAAATATGGATTTTTTGGAAATATTATAATTTTAAAGTCAATTATGATTCTCTAAGGAGAAAGTATTTATAAGAAAATTCAATATGGTTTTATCTTTATTAATTTACTCAAACAAAAGATTCGGTAAAAACATGGCAATCGGTTCAAAATATGTTACTAGCATTAATACTAAAAACATTGGGAATAAGAAAATTAATAATGGCTTGATAATTTCATTCATTTTAATATCTGCTATCCCTAAACCTACAAATAATACTGTTCCCACTGGTGGTGTACATAACCCCACGCATAAGTTTACTAACATCATAATTCCAAATTGTATTGGTGAAAGACCTAAGTTAGTTGCTATAGGTAAAAAAATAGGAGTAAAAATCAAAATTGCCGGAGACATGTCCATAAAAGTACCTACAATTAATAGAACAATATTAATAATGAATAATATAATGTACTTATTAGCAGTAATGGATAAAAGAAAATTCGCAACTAATTTAGGAATTTGCTCTAAGGCTAATATATAAGCAAAGGCAGTTGAAGTTGCGATAAGAAACATTACTATTGCTGTAGTATAAACAGTTTTTAAGATGATTTCCGGTAAATCTTTAATTTTTATTTCTTTATAAACAAAAAAACTAATTATAAAAGCATATACAGCACCAAAAACAGATGCTTCTGTAGCAGTAAAAATACCTCCCAAAATACCAACAACAATTATTACCACTAAAAAAAGGCTCAGCAAAGTTTCTTTTGTTATCTGAACTGCTTCTTTAAAAGAGGGCGCAGGATGCGAAGGATAGTTCTTTTTTATAGAAATTAAATAACTTGTTATAATAAGCAATATCCCTATGATAATTCCAGGAATTATTCCGGCAGCAAATAATTTAGCTACAGAAATACCACCAGCTACAAAAGAATACAATATCATTGAATTGCTTGGCGGAATTATAAGTCCTATTGTGGAAGAAGTGCAGGTTACTGCAGTAGAAAAATTTTTATCATAGCCTTCTTCATTCATCATGGGTATTAATATTGACCCAATTGATGAAGTGTCTGCAACAGCAGAACCTGATATACCAGCAAAAAACATACTAGCCAATATATTTACTGCAGCTAATCCTCCTCTAATTCTTCCGATGATTATATTACTAAAATTCACTATACGCTTGGCAATCCCACCTCTTTCCATAATATTGCCCATAAGGATAAAAAAGGGGATACAAGTAAGTACAAAGCTATTAACTCCAGAAAACATTCTCTGGAATACAATTATAAGAGGTAAGTCTGCCAAAAAAATAGCTAATACTGCAGCTATTCCTAATGAAAAAGAAACAGGTATACCTAGAATTAGAAGTATAAAAAATGTGATAATAAGTACAAGACTAATCATTGCACTATCCTTCTTTTTTTGAACATAATGATGATTCATCTTTATTAAAAAGCATCTCCAAGGAAACCAATATCATCAAAATAGCACTAATAGGTACAATAATAGAAACATTTGACATTTTAATATTCATTTCCGGAATATTTTGTCTGCTAGTAATGGTGACTAATTTTAATCCTTGTACAAACATTATGGATGAAAAAAGTAGAATTAAGAAAGAACCAATTTTAAAAATCCATTCCCTTAAAGCTTTAGGTAATAAATGTATTATAATTTCAACCCCTACATGTTGTCTATTTCTTAATACAATAGCGCTGCCCAGAAAAGAAATCCAGATCAGTGCATAACGACTATAAGCATCGATCCAAAAAAAAGATCGACCAAATAGATAACGACTTAACACAGCGATAAAAAGAAATATTGCCATAGTGGCTAATAAAATAATCAATAATATTTTAACAAGATATGTAATGCTGTCTAAAATTTTTGTGATCATTTCTAAGATAGTATCCTTTTATCATATAAATCAGGGAAGAATATCGAGTCATTCTTCCCTGATTTATTCATTAATTATTTATTTAACAGCTTGAATTTTTTCAATATAACCTTCAAATTTTGGAGAAAGTTCCTCTTGTAAATGTTTTACTTTATCAATGAAAGGTGTTTTATCAGGTATTTCATTTATCTCCATGGTTTTACTAATTCTTTCAAGTGCTTCTTGCTCCTGTTTTGCCCATTCTTCTTTTACAAATTCTTGTGCTTCTTTACTTACTTTAATGAAAATATCTTGGTGTTCTTTACTAAGTTTATTCCAAATATCAAGACTAATTACTAAATTGTCTGGAATCATCATATGTTCATCTAAAGATAAATATTTAGCTACTTCATTATGTTTCATTCTATCAATACTAGGAGGATTATTTTCAGCTCCATCAATCACACCCGTTTGAATAGCAGTATATACCTCAGAAAAAGCGGTTGTTGTGGGGGAAGCCCCAAAAGCTTCCATAGTCTTAATCATTATTTCGCTTCCCATAACTCTAATTTTAAGACCTTTTAAATCATCAGGATTATAAATGGGACGTACATTATTATAAAAACTTCTAGCTCCAGCATCAACCCAAAATAATAATTTTAATCCAGCTTCTTCTGTATATTTGACAATCTCTTCTCCAACTTCTCCTTCCAGAACTTTCCAATAATGGTCTTTGTCTCTAAATAAATATGGTATGCTAAAAATATCCATTATAGGTACAAAATTACCTAACCATCCACAAGAGGTTTTAGATAATTCCAAAACACCAGCTTGAACTTGCTCAATAGTTTCTCCAAGATCACCTAGAACAGCATTGGGATAAAGCTCTATTTTTATTTGACCATTTGTTTCTTCTGCGATCCGATCAGCAAAAAATTTAAAACCTTTTTCACCAGGCGCATTCTCTGGCTGATCAGAAGAAAGCCTCATTATTATTACATCTTGTCCTAGAGCAACTGATCCAGTAAATACTACTAAGAGTAATAAACAAACAATAAAAATTACTATTTTTTTCATTTTACATCTCCTTCTTTTTTTATTAATAAATATTTTTTAATCTTCCTAAAAATAATAAATGAGAGACGAAGTTTTATCTAAAAAAATCACCTCCTATAATTATTTACGCTTGATATATCAACTTTTTTCTTTAATATTTTGTTATATGCAAAGTATTGTCCTAACATTTAATAGGATTTACATATTTCATAAATATGGTAATTTAACAAAAGTCAAAATTTGTTTTCTCTTACTCATTTTAGCTCCTAAATAGAGATACTGTCAAATGTTGTGGATGAATAAATTCACATCCTTTGGAACATTAACCGTTATGCCACTTTATCTACCAGCTCTCCATCCCGAAATTCTTTGTTCTCTAAGACCAGTGGAATCATTTGATATCCCCTAAGCCGTCGCTAGTTCTTTTGGGCCTCCTGGGCCAATTTGAAGACCATACATAAGGTTGCCTTTCGGGATCCACAGCCTTTGGTCCGTTTGGTTCTCAAGCGTACCGTGGCAAAGGTGGACTCGATCGGATTGGTGGTCCGAAGAAACAGAGTAGAGGGGTCAGGTCTTGAAATATCAGTTTACCTCTTCATTTTCCACCTTCTTAATTATCTTACTTATAGTTGTATAATGCAAACCAAGATAATGCCCAATCTCTTTTAGTGTATATCCGTATTTTTGATTTGCCTGGTATATTTTCATATCGTTTGTGTTGTCTTTCTGAAATATCTCTTCTAAAGATGGT
>LDZU01009887.1_pt1 | contig 24746 bp, 24 predicted proteins | sample 615531 | NCBI WGS metagenome assembly LDZU01 (sample SAMN03408293, study PRJNA278302) | terrestrial metagenome | isolation source: oil reservoir sample SB2 | place: USA: Alaska, North Slope, Schrader Bluff formation | collected 2011-09 | reverse complement strand
GGAAGCAACCCGGCCGTCGTCACCGCTGATATTGACGGAAAAAGTTAATGCTTTTGCTGCTTCTGCCCGTTTTTTGCTGATATTGTTATGGTTGATGGCATCATATTGTGCTGTGAGCATGGAATGGGAGGGAGGATGTATAAAATTCAATTGTTCCAGCATGGCCTGATTGATGGTGCTCATGGTATGTGCTGCATTCAGCAAAGCATATCGGTCTACCGGATCGGAAGCAGAGTCGGCCTCCTTTAAAAGGAATTCAATTTTTTCATAATTGGCACTTATTTTGTCCCTGTAAATATCAGCCGTTTCCTTCCGGTCCAGATAAGCCAGAATATGCACTCTGCCCATTTCGTCTGTATAGGTCTCACTGAATTTAACATTAAAGAGCGTCTCTCCGGCCAGGACCTTTACAATCTGATCCATATCGGTTTCCAGGGTTTCATCCATACTGCCGCTCAGTTTCGTGAAAGCAGAATAACGTTCCCGGGTGGTTTGATCCACGGATATTTCAGATTTGAAAATCCTGGCAAGATTTCCCGACGCGTTATCTTCGGCTGCCTGACGGGTGTCACCGGCACCCCGGGCCGCCAGGTAATCTTTCTCAGGATAAGCGGCAGCCGGATTATCCACCCAGATGGGTTTGCCTTTTGAGCCACCGGTTCCCTTGCTTCCGGCACAGGATACAAACATTAAAGCCGTCAGGATGATCAGCATTAAGAAATATTTATTTTTCATGTCAGACTCCTTATTGTAAACAGAAGGATTCATAAAGATTCAGGCCTCGGGGATTTACCCGGACTGTCCCCAGATCATTGATTCGAATGATATTTCCGTACTGGTCCAGATATAGAACTTCTAACCGGTGCTCTCCCGGAGACAGTTCAAAATCCGCTATCGTTGTAAACCCCGGGAAGAAACGGGATAAGCGCAGATCGGCATTTTCGCTGACATCTAACGTCACATCCGTGGCAAAACCGGCTAAAAGGCTCAGATACGGATTTTCAATTTCATCATTCATCTTCTCCTTACCCTTTTCTGCGGCGAATCCTTTAATTAAAGATCTGGCAACTGATTTGAGATAGATAAGCGGGGCTTTCAACTCGAAGGTGGTTACAGCGACTTTATTCATGTCTTCAAGTGGCGTGAGGGTCAGGGTTTGATTATTGTCAATCCGGACTTTTACACTATGAATTAAAGAGCTGCGTTCTTTCAGGTAGGGAAGGGAGAATTTAAAATGGTACCCTTTTTTGGATGGCCATGGAATCGTTTCGGAAAAGGGGACCGGTGAATAATCAGAAGAGATTACCACATAATCATCGAAGGTGGTGATCCGGAAATTTGCTGCATCTTTGATGGGACCCAGTCCGTGAAAGGATAGAAGGGTCACGGGAATTTTATCCCGGCTTTCAGGGCGGATGGATATATCCGGTGGATCAAAAGGGTATATATGTGGTTGACTTGAAAAAGCCTGGAGCATGTTCTGTTTGTCAATGCGGGCATCGTCATAATCATTTTCATACCGGTAAAGAATCACACCCAAGGCATTTCCCAAGGCTGAGTTGTGGTATCTTAGTGTTCCCGGCTTGAATTCCGGGACTTTTCCTTCTGTTTCATCCCCTACTTCTTCTTTGATCTGCATCATCATGGCTTGCTGGTATTTGGCACTCATGTCCACATATTTTGTTTCCAGCTGCTGCAGTTTGTGATGAAGCCGGTTTAATTCTACAAAAGAGGCGTCGGTTTCTCCCAAATGGGCATAATTCAACGCCTTAAATACGTTAAGATAAATGTCTTCATAGTCCTCGCCGGCGTAATCCACGGCGTTATCATTCAATAGGAATGATGTGGCTATCTTGGAAACACTGGCGGTAAACAGTTCCTCAATACCCCGTTCGGCCTGGGTCAGCATGGCATTACTCTCCGAATAATTCCCATTGTAATGATGTAGCATCCCCATGTTTAAATAATACAAAACCCTGTCCTTATCAGAAAAAGCCTTATCCTTGACCTTTTCAAGCTGGGCAATGGGAACGGAAAACCGATTGTTGGCAATTGCCTCATCCATACCTTTATAAATGGCCGTGTTTGTCATAATTGACGTACAAGAAGGCAGGAAGATGATCAGAATGGTGAATAAGGCAACAAAACGATGTGTTGCCTTCATCTTACCATCCTACTTTTTTTTGTTCGATAAGTTTTTTGATTTTTTTGGTGCCGATCCAGACTTTCTGGTTGGACTCCACATCGATAAGTTCCAGATCAACCTGATAGTATTTCACCTGTTCACCACCGGCCTGATCCACAAACATTGTGATATAGCCTTGAAGCATATAGTCTGCCGCCTGTTCCTGAGCGAGACGTTTAGCCGTTTCTTCAGAAGCATACTGTTGCTGGTCCATGCGTTCATCCCGAATTTCTTCACGCTCTTCTGAACTGGCAACAAACTGGACTTTCCCGCTGTTGATCAGTTCCCGTTCAATATCCTTGATAAATGCGTTGGTCCGGATATGTTCAGTGGCATCCCTGAGACGGATGCGCCCGACAATCACCTTGGGAGCCACCCCGTTTTCAGATGTAAAATTTGACAACCAGGGCCGGCTGATCATGTCCCTGACCATCTCCTCCGCCACAAGCCGGGAATCTGTATCATTCCAGTATCCACTCAAATCCGTTTGGGTATCAGCCGCCGTTCTCTGGACGCTTACGGAACTTCCACATCCGGCAACAAAAACCAGCGTCATAATCAGAATGAAATAATTTTTTACAGCATTGGACTGTTCCATGGATTACTCCTCTCATATTTTTTTAGTGTAATTCTGGGTGTAATTTCGCGGAATTCATGTATCACATCAAGTATTATTCTTTCTTTGCCTCTGATCTGTACAGACTTATACGTTTCATCCGTTCGTAAAACGTTCTGTATTCCGGTTCCCAGTACACCTGAAAGTGATCCAAAGGGGTATGACTGAGCAGCAACTCACCATATTCATGACTTCCTGTTTTACGGGCCAGTGCCTGTGTATCCAAAAAAACCTGATCCGGATACAGGATGAGCATCAGGCGAAGGCAAGCGGTTATTTTGTAGAATTCCGGTAGTTTTACTTTGTCAAGACTCAAAATTTGGAAAGCGTTGGTATCGTTTCTGACGGTCCGGATGCTGATGTTTCCGAACGCGGGATGAATATCGGATAATTTAGCCTTGAGAAAAAAGGGGTCTGCCGAAGGTGATCCGAACCACAGGTTTTCCCGAGTTGTTTCGATATACAAATTTGTCGCCTGCAACAGACTCAATCCGATGACATATTTTCCCTGTTCACTGTTAAGAAGCAACGTATCGACTTTCACCGGGTACGGGCTTGTAAGGTGTGGAATGTCCTGTCGATTCCGGATATCCATGGGAATGATACTCAATCGGAGGCCCGGAAAGAAATAGGTGCCGAAATAGTGTGCCAGTTCACCGCTTGTAAGGCCATACTGGTAGGGAAGTTCAAAGCCCTCATGCCATGGCCCCTGACAGGTGTCAACCCGGGCAAGGGGCGGGCGGTCACACACTATGAGCTCTAAATCATGTTTTTGTGCAAGGGAAGCGGCAATCTGTAAGATGGACAAGGCGGGATCATCTACAATGCCACTGAGTTGCATATCAAACAAAATGGCGTCACAGGAGAGAATATCCCGGATATGAAAGTGGAAATAAGGGTATTGTTGATACCGGATGATCGTACTGTCCATCCAGATGGTTTCTTCAGGGATGCTTAATCCCTTCCATTGGGGTGCGTTAAAAATATAAATAAGGGGAATAGCTATTTGATCTGAAGGGTTCAATACATCCAGCAAATGCCTGCCCTGCCTGTTCAGACTGCTGTGATTGCAGAAAACGGCTGTCCTCCGCCATTCAAGGGGTTCATATTCCAGATCTTTTAATACATCAATACCATACGAAACAGGAGATTCTGCCGATGTATTTTTCGGTGAAAACAACAAACATGATACCAAAAGTAATAGTAAGAAAAGAACTTTATAATGAGGGTGTTGCATTTCTGGTAAAATGCGGTAAAGAAAAGGGATATTCAATAAAAAAATCAATGGGATGGGAAAAATGGGAAAAAATGAAACACAAACCTTTTCTGTCCGTAAGAAAAGTGAAATATGAAACCTAACACTATACCACAAGAAAGATGTCTGCTTCAGGAAATACTCGTATAAAAACTTTGAAAATGAGTATATTAAATGTTGAAAACATCAAACCATCAGAGGGACGGAATGGAAAAAATTTCATTGTTACAACAAGAGAGAGCAAAATACAGGCCCAAACTGCCGGGGATTTTTACCGGTGAAGTGAGTGTCCGGGCGGTTGAAGGAGAAAAAACCGAGTCTGTTGCAGATCAGGAAACTGTTCACACGTTGTTCCCCAAGACTTACGGCTTGCCTTTGATTACGTTTGAACCTTCAGAAAAAAAGACTTCGGAACCTGTGAATGTGGGTGTTATCCTGTCTGGCGGACAGGCTCCCGGTGGTCATAACGTGATATCAGGTTTATTTGACGGACTAAAGGTCTTGAATCCCAATAACCGTTTATATGGCTTCCTGGGTGGTCCGGGGGGTCTGGTAGAAAACAAATACCGGGAACTTACGGCTGATATAATCAATGCTTACCGGAATACCGGTGGATTTGATATCATCGGTTCTGGGCGGACAAAGCTGGAAAAAGAAGAACAGTTTGACAAAGGGTTGGAAAACCTGAAAGCACTGGGGATTAAAGCCCTGGTCATTATCGGGGGGGATGATTCCAATACAAATGCCGGAATACTGGCTGAGTATTACCAAAAAATCAATGCCGGTGTGCAGGTCATAGGTTGCCCTAAAACCATTGACGGCGACTTGAAAAACGAGATGATTGAAGTGTCCTTTGGTTTCGATACCGCCACAAAAGTCTATAGTGAACTCATTGGAAATATTGCACGGGATGCACTCTCTGCAAAAAAGTACTGGCATTTTATCAAGCTCATGGGGCGTTCCGCTTCCCACATTGCCCTGGAGTGCGGACTCAAAACACAGCCCAATATCACCCTGATTTCCGAAGAGGTGGAAGCAAAGGGCATGACACTTGGGGATATTGTTGATGAGATTGCCGGTATCATTGTCAAACGGGCTAAAAAGGGTAAGCATTTCGGCATTGTTCTGATACCTGAAGGACTGATTGAATTCATTCCGGAAATGAAAGTCCTGATCGGTGAATTGAATGACGTCATGGCTCGCAGGGTATCGGAACTGGACAGCACAGATAATCCTGATGAAAAGCGGTCTCTGGTAAGTTCCATGCTGTCAGATAAAACCGGTGCTTTATATGCTTCGCTGCCGGAGGATATCGCCGATCAGCTGATTATGGATCGAGATCCCCACGGCAATGTGCAGGTATCCCGGATTGAAACAGAAAAGTTACTGATTGAAATGGTTGGAGAAAAATTAAAAGTTTTGAAAGAAAAGGGGGAATACACCGGAAAATTTTCCGCTCAGAACCATTTCTTTGGATATGAGGGGCGGTGTGCTGCACCTTCAAATTTCGATGCCGATTATGCTTATGCTTTAGGTTATACGGCATCAGCTCTTATCGGAGCCGGAAAAACAGGTTATATGTCTTCCGTTCGGAATCTGACTGCCCCTGCATCCAAATGGATAACCGGAGGTGTTCCCTTAACGATGATGATGAACATTGAGCGCCGCCATGGCGAAGATAAGCCGGTCATCCGGAAAGCACTGGTTGATCTGGAAGGAAAACCTTTTCAAATGCTGAAAAAACAGCGGGATCAATGGGCTGTGGAAACCTGCTATGTTTATCCCGGACCCATTCAGTATTTTGGCCCGGAGGATGTAACTGACCAGCGCTCAGAGACTCTTATTTTAGAACATGAATAGCCTTAAAAGGAGATAATATGATGACAGCAGCCAAACCCAAACTTGAACCGGGAGTAATAACCGGTAAAAAATTGATGGAAGTCCTGGAATATGCCCGGGAGAATAATTTTGCTTTCCCTGCTGTGAATGTGGTAGGATCCAATTCGATTAATGCCGCCCTGGAAGCAGCACGGCAGGCAAAATCTATTTTAATGATTCAGTTTTCAAACGGGGGAGCCCATTTTAATGCCGGTAAATTTTTAAGCAATGAAAATGAAAAAGCGGCGATTGCCGGAGCGGTAGCAGGAGCCGAGCATATTCACCGCATGGCGAAAGCCTATGGTGTGCCGGTTATTCTTCACACTGATCATGCCGCTAAAAAGCTTCTACCCTGGATTGACGGACTTTTGGATGCCAATGAAGCCTGGTATAAGGAACACGGAGCCCCGCTTTTCAGCTCTCACATGCTGGATCTGTCTGCAGAAGATTTGAAAGAAAATGTAGAGATATGCAAAGAGTATTTGAAACGAATGGCAAAAAGTGACCTCCTGCTGGAAATTGAACTGGGTGTTACCGGAGGGGAAGAAGATGGTGTGGATAATGCCGGGATTGATAATTCCCAGTTGTATACACAGCCTGAGCATGTCTCTTTCGCTTATGAAGAACTGAAAGATGTGAGCCCCATGTTCACCATCGCCGCTTCCTTCGGAAATGTTCACGGTGTATATAAACCCGGAAATGTCAAACTGACACCAAAAATTCTGGACAATTCCCAGAAATACATTGAGAAAAAACACAATACCGGGGAAAAGCCTGTTTTCTTTGTATTCCATGGTGGATCCGGTTCCACCCGTGAAGAAATCCGGGAAGCGATTTCCTATGGTGTGATCAAGATGAATATCGATACGGATACACAATGGGCGTTTACCAAACCGGTTAAAGACTATATGGATGAAAAAGATGCATATCTGCAGTCTCAGATTGGTAATCCCGAGGGAGAGGACAAACCGAACAAAAAGTACTACGACCCCCGGAAATGGCTCCATGAAGGTGAAAAGGGATTTGTAAAACGCCTGATCCAGGCATTTGAAGATCTCAATTCCCTTAATGCCTTTGAATACCTTTATGAATAAGTCCGATTTATAAAACGACCCATGCCCCGGAATTCTTTCCGGGGCTCTTTTCATAATGGCCGTATTTCTGAAGAAAGATCTTTGCACCATGATGAATCCTGATACAAAATCACGCCTTTATGAAACACTGGCGTTCCTTCTGATTCTTGTTTTTTTGCTGATTCATGAATCCGGCTTTAATACAGCAATTCTCCGGTCTCCGGCCATTCTTTTTTCAGCCGGTCTCTTTATTCTCCTAAGGTATGTTTTTGAAAACCATAAACGCGTTGATTTTAGTCTGTACATCGACACGGTTGTTTTCCTGATGCTTGTCTGGGCGGGGGTGGCGTTAATTCATATTCTCTTTTTACAGAGCGGGAAAGGCGTATTAAAGCAGAGTCTTTTTATTTTTCTACCCCTGACAGGACTCTTACTTAATACCGGCCGTCTGGTGCATCCGTCCCGTTTACACCGCATTTATGGCCTGAGCATCATTATATTTCTGGCGGGTATCTATCAACGAAGTGGACCGATGATTTTTTTCCGGATCGATCCTGTACAACTGATGACTCTTTTTGTGGATCAATACCTGGTGAGTTTGTTCTTTCTTTTTCTCTACTTCTTCCTGCCACCCCTGATTCTGTATATCGGCCATGGTCTTCTTGAATCGAATAATGTCAAACCCTTTTTGGATTTTGTGAAAGGTCTTCTCCCGTTTCAGTCTGTTCTTTATTTTTCTCATGCCGCTCTGATTGTTGCCCGGAGCTCTGAAAGCAACCGGTATACCCTGAGCCATTACCAGATTTTAATTGTTCTTTTCCTGCTGATTATGTTTTTTGGCGGAATCCTTTTGTATAAGCCAGCATACAAAAAATTCGGGAAAAGGAGAAACAAACCGGATATGCTGGATATACATACATTCATGCTTGTAGGAAATTATAATACCGGTGTCAGTTATATCGGACTCCTGCTCACGCTGATTGGCTCGTTGTGGGTGTTCAACAGTCTGCCGGACAAAATGCTCGGCGGAGTTTGGGTTTGTTTCTCAGGTCTGTACGTGTACAATACCTTTCAAAAAAAGGATAAAAAATGAAAAAACTAATCTTTCTCCTGATTATTTTCGGTGGGATAATATCCTGTACAAACAATCCTTCCTCTAAGGAAAATACAGTTAAGATCATTATATCAGGCAACAGCCGTGCAGAACTGGAGCCCTGCGGATGTCGGATTCCTGCAGGCGGACTGCCAAGACGAATGGGTTTTATCTATTCCATGGAAAAGAGCGGTGAAAATATCCTGAAACTGGAAGCCGGCAACTGGCTCTTCCCTTCTTATAATTTTCCTGCTCCCGATGCCTGGAAAAAGACATCCGATTTACTGGCTGAAGCCTATGGTGAGGCTCAATTTGATGCCATTCATGTAGGTATCAGCGATTTAGCTTATGGCTTTGAATATTTACTTGATCTCCAAAAAAAGTATCATCTTCCCTTATTATCCACCAATCTTCTGAATGATTCGGGAGATGGTGTATTTCGCCCCTTTTACCTCTTTACTGTTGATGGATTCCGCCTGGCCGTTCTGGGTGTCACCTATCTGACGGATGACCAGGCCTCACGCTTTAAAGCCCTGCATCCTGAAGATGCCATCCGGAAACAACTGCCAAAACTACGGAAAGAAGCAGATTTTATTCTCCTTTTGGCTGATATGCCTGTGGAAAAGACGGAAGCATTGGGTGAAGCCATTCCTGAAATTGATTTTATTGTCAATACCCGGCATAAAGGGTGGACCCAGCTTCCCCGGCAGACAGGCGGTAAGGCGGTTTTTACGTATTTGGGACCGGAAGGTCAGTATCTGGGAATCCTGGATGTTGTATTTAAATCACCCGGACAGCCAATCCGGGATATGAGCAGTGCCTACCACCGTCTTGATTTTTCAAAAAGCCGGCTGGATGAGTACCGGAAAAGAGCAGGGGATATTCCTGTGGAAACCTATTATCAGGACAATCCGGGGCTTCTCCGCACGATTCGGGTCTATGAAAAAGAAGTGGAACGGCAACAAAGCATCCTGGATACAACGCAAAATTATTTCTTATGGTCCATGCGTCACCTGGATGGAGATGTTTACAGCTCTCCGGAGTGGGAAAAAGCTGTCAATGACGTGCTTATGCAGACAGTCGGCGAAAAGAAATAAGGGTGCTTCTTTCAAAACATTGTTGAATGGTGTATATTTACATGTTATTTGAAAAGCGGGTGGAATAGTTAGATTGCATGTTTGAATGTGAAAGGTAAATTTTTATGAGTGATCAGACACCTGTTATCGAACTTCAGGATCTTAATGTGAAGCGCGGTATTCAGAAACTTGAAATATACTCCATGAAAATCTATCCTGGTGTTTGTTATCATATTTTCGGGTCCAACGGATCAGGAAAATCATTATTAATGGACGTTTTGGCACACAGACAACCTGTGGATTCCGGGAATATTCTTTATAAGAATAAATCTCTTAAGAGACGGGAATATTCCCAGGCTGTCGTTAAAAAACAGATTGCCTATTTCCAACAAAAACCGACAGGATGGATACGTGGAACAGTGCTTTCCTACCTGGAAAAGACACTAAAAGAACGAAAGATCTCAGCAGGAATCGCCTATCAGCAGGCAATGGCTCAACTGGATGAATTCGATTTGAAAGAATTCGCCAATGTAAAACGAAAGCAATTGTCACCTGGTGTTTTTCATAAGGTCGAACTAATACGATGCTTATTGCAAAGCAGTGACATTCTAATACTCGATGAACCATACAGCATTCCTGATGAGAATTTTATTAGAAAATTTAACAGTCGGTTGCGGAATGTCATCCGTAACGAAAAAAAGGCTGTCGTGATTGCATCAGCCCAAAGCCTGTCCAGATTCAGACTGGTAGATATCATTCTGAATTTGAGTCACGGCCGGATTGTGCGGGTCGAAAAGTCCCGGAGACCCCCCAGAACAGATAACCGGAATAAAAACCGGCATTATCAGAACAATAAATAAATATTAAACATCATTCCACCCGCCCTTTTTTACGATGAAAAAAATACCTGTCAATAAATACTCACAATACGGCAAATTTACCAAACGTCAGAAAATGACGGAGACTCTCCGTTATTACGGTATTCGGGATCCGCGGATTCTTGCTGCATTCCTTGCCATACCCCGGCATCTCTTTGTTCCTCCTGATCAGGAAGACCGGGCCTATGCCGATACCCCTCTGCATATCGGTTTTGGACAGACGATCTCACAACCCTATGTAATTGCATATATGCTTGAAGCCTTGGATATGAAATCCCACCATCATATCCTCGAAGTGGGATCCGGATGCGGTTATGTGACTGCTTTGCTCTCCATGCTGGTAAAGAAAGTGACAGGTATCGAACTGGAAAAAGAACTGGTATCCCGAAGCCGTTCCATCCTGAAAGAACTGAATATAAAAAATGTGGAAATAGTCCATGGAGACGGCTACAGGGGCTATGAACCCAATGCTCCATACGATGGAATACTCGTCTCTGCAGCACCCGATGAGGTTCCGGAGAAGCTCTTTCAGCAATTGAAAGAAGGAGGTTCTCTTGTTATCCCCGTTGGAAAATATTCCCAAATGTTGAAAAAAATTCAAAAAAAAGAGGGGAAGAAATTTGAAACAGATCTCCTGGATGTCCGTTTTGTCCCCCTGAGAAAACCCTCGATATATTGAAATAAATATAACCTTTCCCTGTGGACAGATTTGTTGTAAATTTCACGTCTGTGAAGGAGGGGCTTATCCGGAAAAGTATGCTTGTGAAATGGTTATTGATGTGTCTTCTGCTTCCAGTGATTTTGACGGGACAGGAGGTTGAACCCTCCGTGGATTCTTATAAAAATCCGCGAACGGCTGTCTTGTGCTCCGCTCTTTTTCCGGGAGCCGGTCAGATTTATAATGGAAAGTGGCTGAAAGCCGGGATTTTATCAGGACTTGAAGGGTACACGCTGTACCGGGCACATATCTTTCATGAGGATTATCAGCGAGACCGTACAGATACAGAAGCTCAGATCAACCGGAACAAACACCTGTGGTATGCGGCAGGAGTGTATGTCTATTCCATGCTGGATGCGTATGTAGATGCCCATCTCAGCAGTTTCCCTGTAGGAAATCTGGCCTTTGACCCTGTGAACAGAAGTTTGCAATTCGCCTTAATTCTGGAGTTTTAATATGGCTGAAACACGAGAACACTGGGGAAGTCATATCGGTTTTATCCTCGCAGCTGCCGGAAGTGCTATCGGTCTGGGGAATATCTGGAAATTTCCCTATGTGGCCGGCAAAAACGGTGGAGCAGCCTTTATCCTGATTTATCTGATCAGCGTTTTTTTTATCGGTATATCCCTGGTGATTGCAGAAATCCTGATTGGACGCAAATCCCAGCTGAATCCCGTCGGGGCATACCGGAAACTTTCAAATGGACACCGGGGCTGGACCCTGGTAGGATACCTGGGTGTTTTAACCGGTTTTATCATTTTATCCTATTACAATGTGGTGGCCGGATGGTCGGTCGGTTATTTTATCGAAGGATTGCGGGGAAGTGTCCTTTCGTTTACTTCATCCGAAGAAGCGGCGAACTTTTTCAACCACAGGATTATGAATCCTGCCTGGATTATCGGCTATCAGGCCCTTTTTTCCATATTGGTGCTGGCGGTTGTTTATTTTGGTGTGGCCCGTGGCATTGAGAAAATTTCCAGGATCCTTATGCCCGTCTTCCTGGGGATTTTATTGATTCTCGTGGGATGGGGAGTCTCACTGGAAGGATCCCGGGAAGGACTCTCATTCCTGTTAAAACCAAATTGGGAAAGTGTTAACAGCAGGACCGTCCTTGAAGCCTTGGGACAGGCATTTTTTTCTTTGAGTCTGGGAATGGGAGCTTTGCTTACGTATGGAAGTTACCTGAACAAAGACGACAGTATTTTAAGCAGCTCCATTATGATTGTCTTTTTGGATACATTGATCGCTCTTCTGGCCGGTATTGCTATTTTTACCTCTGTTTTTGCCATGGGATTTAGTCCCGATGCCGGACCGGGACTCGTTTTTTGTGTGTTGCCGGCTGTTTTCAGTAAAATGCCGGGAGGTTATGCTTTTGGTCTCCTGTTCTTTCTGCTCCTGACCATTGCCGCCCTTACATCGGCCATATCCCTTCTGGAAGTCATTACATCCTATTTTGTGGATGAAAAAAAATGGACACGCCACAGGGTTGTCCTGGGGGCCGGTCTGATTGTCTTTTTTGTAGGGATTCCGTCAGCCCTCTCGTTCGGCCCCATGAGCCATGTCACTCTTTTTAAACGCTCTTTCTTTGATTTTCTCGATTTCCTCTCTTCCAATATCCTCTTGCCTCTGGGTGGATTGCTTATGGCGCTATTTGTGGGCTGGTATGTAAAAAAGGCACCCATTCTGGAGGAATTTCGTAAAGGTGCCGGCGGATGGGTGGATACACACGTTCTTCACCCGGTAAAACAGATCCGGAACAAAACAGCTTTCCTGACCATCGGGAATGTGTGGTTTTTCGTCGTAAAATATCTGGCACCTGTCGTGATTATCCTCGTTTTCCTCTACTCAATAGGAATCCTGTAATGAAAAAAAAATTCATAATTATCCTGCTGCTTTTGATTGTGACCATACTGCCAGCTGAAGAGAATTCGGAAATGAAGTTGCAATGGGAAAAGCCGAAGGATACCTGGACCGGTTTTGACAAATGGCAGCATTTCTCTTTCAGTCTGCTGATGACGGTTCAGTCCGGCTATATTCTATCCCATGAACACGGTGTTTTCCAGGCACCGGACCGGCAGAACCGGATGATTTCAGCCGGTATAAGTCTTTCCTTCGGCGTGTTTAAAGAATGCCTGGATATGAGACGAAAACCTTCGGGTTTTTTTAGCTGGAAGGATCTGGCGATGGATATGGGAGGCACATTGACTGGTATGTGGATACTGAGAACTATCGATGATGTATGACGAAAGAAATATGTATCTGAAAAGAGTCCCGGTGCTTCTGTATCACCATGTGAGTCCCCATGGATTCAACACCGTTTCTCCCCGTCTTTTCGAAAAACATATTCACTGTCTGAAACAAACCGGATTTACGGGAATTACTTTCCGGCAGATCCTGAATGGGGATTCACTTCCTGAAAAACCGGTGGTCATTACGTTTGATGATGGGTATAATGCGGTATTTCATCATGCACTCCCCATTCTGGAAAAGTATGGATTCAGAGCGGTTGTGTTCATGCTATCGGGATATATTGGTAAAAAAAACACCTGGGACCTTTCGCTGGAACCTTTAGATATTCGCCATTTAAACAGGGAAGAATTGATGGAATTATCCCGGAGGGAATGGGAAATTGCAGCCCATGCCCTGAGTCATCGTGTGTTGACGGAAATGCAAGAGCAAAAGGCCCGATATGAAATTGAAAAATCCGGCAGGATTCTTGAGGATTTGTTACAGGTACCAACACTTGGTTTTGCTTACCCTTTCGGTCGGTATAACGAATCCATCAAAGCCCTTGTCAAAGAAAGCGGATATCATTATGCCTGTGGAGCTTTAAAGCGGCATCAGTTGCCGGCATCTGTTTATGAGCTGGTTCGAATTCCCGTCTACCGTACCGACGGAATTCATTCCATCGGAAAAAAGCTGGCTTACCCGGAAATTTCCTATGGAGAATATTGCAAACTGAAAGCCATCAGCAGCCTTTCCCGTCTGACACCACTCTATCAGAAGATGAGGAGGAGATGATCTCAGACTTTTATCCGGGGTGCAAGGGGAGTCTCACCTCTCGATCCTCGTTACTTATTAACCCAACACCTGAGGAATAGTGCCATGATACACATTGATCATGATCTGTGTGATGTGTGCGGGACCTGCGTCGGTGTGTGTCCCGTCGATTGTATATCCATGTCTGACACGACACTGAATATTGATGATGATTTATGCATTCAGTGTAATTTTTGCATCCAGGTGTGTCCAATGGAAGCCCTGAAGGAGGAGACCGATGATTAAGCGCGATTGGGATATCATCGTTGTGGGAGGCGGACCGGCGGGGACGGTGTTTGCCCGTTATGCTGCTGAAAAAGGCCTTTCTGTATTGGTTCTTGAAAAAGACCGGGAAATTGGATTGCCGGTGCGTTGCGGTGAAGGTGTCAGTATGCGTGGACTGGAAGCTTTCACACCGGTGAATCCCCGGTGGATTTGCCGGAAAATCAGTGCTGTAAATTTTTATGCACCTGATGGGACTTTAGTGGACCTGGATTTTAAGATGGAAGGAGCCATTCTAGACCGGTGTGTCTTTGACAGGGATCTGGCAGACCTTGCCGCTCAGGCAGGGGCACGGATCTATACCCATGCGAATGTGACCGATCTCATACTGGATGATCAAGTAGTACGGGGGGTTGTGGTCCGTTATCGCCATGAGGATGTCAAACTCTCGGCCCGGCTGGTTATTGCTGCCGATGGGGTGGAAAGCCGTATCGCCCGGAAAGCGGGCATCAAAACAGCCGTCACCCCGGAAAATATGGATAGTTGTGTCCAGGTAACAGCCCATGGATTGGATATGAATCCCGATGCCCTGAGTTTTTACATGAAACGGGAATATGCACCGGGAGGATATGTGTGGGTCTTTCCTAAAAGTGAAACTTCAGCCAATGTGGGACTGGGTATCAGTGGAAATTTTACCCATAAAATCAGTCCCTATAAATCCCTCATGAAATTCCTGGCCGATACTTTTCCCAATGCGTCCTGGAGCAGCCTGGTCGCCGGCGGTGTCCCCACGGATAAAACTCTGGACCGGATTACGGCGAATGGACTCATGGTGGTGGGGGATGCCGCCAGGATGGTGAATCCCCTGAGTGGGGGGGGCATCCATGCAGCTATGAAAGCTGGAAAACTGGCTGCCGATACAGCAGTCGAAGCATTGAAACAGAATGATGTGTCTGAAGAATTTTTGAAACGGTATGCCAAAGCCTGGCATGAGGAAGCCGGGAAAAATCATGAAGGCCTCTATCGTCTGAAAGAGGTAGTCAACAAACTGACAGATGAAGACCTGGATAAGCTGGGACACAAGATGGTGGCTATCCCGAAGGAAAAAAGAAGCCTGACACGGATTTTTAAAGCAGTCGCCTGGAATAACCCCCGCCTGATTATGGATGTGGCCCGGGCATTTTCCGGTATTTAAGGAATATGGAGTGTTATGCGATTAACTGAAAGTTTCTTGAGTGAGATTGGATTAAACCGCTTTGTAGCCTTTGATGTGGAAACGACCGGACTGGAACCGGAGAGTTGTGATGTCATCCAGTTTTCGGCATCTGTCTTTGAACAGGGGAAATTAAAGGAGACCCGGACTTTTTTCTGTAAACCCCGGGGGGAAGTCCCCGAATTTATCCGTCAACTGACCCGGATTACCGATGAGATGGTCAAGGATGAAAAACCCTTTTCCCAACGGATTGATGAGGTTCTTGATATTTTTGGGGACAGCCCGGTTGTCGGGCATAATATCAAATTTGATATCGCTTTTCTTGTACCCCATCTGAAGGAACCATTTACCAATCCACTTGTGGATACCGTGGAACTCTCAAGGATTTTTCTCTACTATCTGCCGGACCGGAAGCTGGAATCCCTGGCTGCGCACTTCAATTTGCAAACAGAAGGAGCTCACCGGGCTGATGTGGATACAGAAAATACCGGTGAACTTTTTCTCCGTCTACTCGACCTTATGGTTTATTATGATTACCCGGTCTATGATCAGCTTGCCACCATTGCCGCACCTTTAGCCCAGGCTCCCAATACCTGGCTCTACCAACGATTTCTGTCTGTGTATCAGTCCCAGGGGAGAGTCCGGGATGAAAACCTGGCACCCCTCTATCCGGTTCCTGAAAATGCTTTGGGAGAATTTAAAAAGGGGGGAGATGACAATAGCGAAGACCGGGAGGATGTGACACTCCAAAAAGTGAATCCCCGGGACATCCAGGATGTATTCGGGATGAACGGAATCCTTTCACGGAAATTAAAGGGATATGAACTCCGGCCGGGTCAAATCCGTTTTGCATCCGATATTGTGACAGCCCTGAATAAAGGGAACTCCCTGGTGGGTGAAGCGGGCACAGGTGTGGGGAAATCCCTGGCCTATCTGATTCCTGCCATCAAATGGGTACGGAAAAACCGGGATGCCCATTTTTCTGTCGTGGTTTCATCCAATACCAAAGCCCTTCAGGAGCAACTTTTCGGCAAGGAAATCCCCTTTATTCAAAAAGAGATTGATTCCGATTTCACGGCTACATTGCTGAAGGGACGGAAAAACTACATTTGTTTGACCCGTTGGGAACAATTTTACCAGAATCTGGATGGAGCTGTGGACATATTTGACCGGGGAGATGTACTCCCCCTGATTGTATGGCTCCGTGAGACCCGGACAGGTGATATTGAAGAAAACAGTGGTTTCAGAGCCTCCCGCTATACCACTATCTGGAGCAAAATTTGCAGTGAAACGGGATATTGCACCACCAAACGTTGCAGTGACAAAGGGGGATGTTACCTGGGTAAAATACGCTGGAAATCCCAGAAAGCCGACCTGGTGGTTGTGAACCACTCCCTTTTGCTCAGTGATGCCGCGTCTGATAATCAGGTGCTCCCTGATCACCCCATTCTGGTCATCGATGAGGCCCATAATCTGACAAAAAGCGCCTATAAATATTTTGCCGTTGAAGTGGGGCCGTGGATTATCGATCAGGTTCTGGAAACTTTTTTTCGGCAGGGAAGGGATAATTTCGGGCTGCTTGTTTTGCTTAACCGGAAAATCAACAGACTCTCTGTCTCGGAATCACTTGCAAATTCCCTGTTGAAACGCATAGCTGCGTTTGAAAAAGAAACCCTCGAACTGCAACGGGAATCCCGGCAGTTTTTTAACCGTTTCCTGGATTTTATCAACGAAAATATCCGTACCGTGAATCAAAGGTATATCCTGAAAAACCGGTATAAACCCCATCAAAATCCCTTTGTACTGATGGGATTAGATAAAAGCCGGGACCGCCTGCTCAATCAGTATGAGAAAATAATTCTGAATTTCCGGCATTTCAGAGACACCCTGGAAAAACTCCCCCTGCAAGAACGGATGACCATGAGTGCCTTGCTGGATGATTTTGACACATCCCTGAAAATGCTGGAAGAATTGAAGCAAAATCTTGAAACAGTATTGATTCCCGAGCATGATGACTGGGTTTACTGGTATGAAGTGCCTGTCGATCCCAAGAATTTCAATATCGGATTGTATGCCGTTCCCCTGGCCGTGGATGCTTATATTTATGAACGGATTCTCCGGCGGAAACATTCAGTGATTGCCACATCGGCCACTCTGACCATTGCCGGTTCTTTTGAATATTTTAATAAAACAACCGGATTTTCCCGTCTGGATCCGGGCAGTCTCATGTGTCGCGTTTATGAAAGTCCCTTCGACTATGCCAGTCAGTGCGCCGTGTATGTTCCTACCTTTCTTGGAGATCCGGGACACGCGAAATTTGAAGAAAATGTGGCCGACCTTCTGAATGAAATTGCTGCCCGCTTTCAGCCCGGTATGCTGGTTTTGGCAACATCTTATTATTCCATTAAGCAGCTTAGCGAACGCATGCACATCCCCTATAAAGAGGAAAATGTCCCCCTGATTTATCAGGCAGGTTCGGCATCCCGGAGCGCCCTTCTGAACCGTTTTCGTGAATCAGGCAACGCTACACTGATTGGAACCGAATCTTTTTGGGAGGGAGTGGATATCCCCGGGGATGCCCTGGAAATGCTTGTCATGCTGAAACTCCCCTTTGCTGTTCCTTCGGAACCTATCGTGGAAGCCATTACGGAGAAAATTAAAGAGAGTGGAAAAAATCCCTTTCTGGAATACTCTGTCCCTGAAGCAGTGATCAAATTCAAACAGGGATTCGGACGCCTTATCAGAAGCCGCAGCGATACAGGCGTCGCCCTTTTTCTGGATAATCGTCTTAATTTTAAACGATATGGACGGATCTTTATGGATTCACTTCCAGGAAAATATTCCTTTGTGAAAAACAGGGAAGAATTTTTCAAGTATCTGGAAACCTGGTACCGCCGGAAAAGGCAATCCCGATAAATTTGGAGTTGCAAAATTTATAAACCACCGGGGAACTTTTTGTCCATAAAGGTGTGAAAAAGACAGTTTGATATATTACATAATTATATTTTTTGACAGAAACAAAGAGGAAAAACAATGATCAAAGTTGAACACCTCACAAAGCATTACGGACATGTAAAGGCTGTAGATGATATTTCTTTTCATGTCCGGGACGGAGAAATCCTGGGATTTCTTGGTCCAAACGGTGCCGGAAAATCAACAACCCTCCGGATCATGACATCCTATCTGACCCCCACGTCGGGAAACATTTTTATCAACGATCTGAATGTTCTTGATGATTCCCTGGATATCCGGAAAATCATTGGATATCTTCCGGAAAATAACCCCCTTTACCCGGAAATGATTGTCTATGATTTTCTGAAATTTTCCGCTGCAGCCCGGCGAATTGAAGGCAAAGCTTTTGAAGAGCGTCTTAAAAAAGTCTCTGACCTCTGTGGGCTACATGGTGTAATCCATAAAAAGATTTCGGAACTATCCAAGGGATATAAGCAGAGAACGGGTCTGGCACAAGCCATTTTTCACGATCCGGAAATTCTGATTCTGGATGAACCCACAACAGGTCTGGATCCCAATCAGATTGTGGAAATCCGGAACCTTATCAAGCAACTGGGAAAAGAGAAAACGGTTGTCATTTCATCCCATATCCTCCAGGAAATACAGGCAACGGCGGACCGGATGGTGATTATCAATAAAGGAAAAATTGCCGCAGATGGAACTATAGATGAACTTATGAGCGGCTTCAAAGGTTTTACACGGCTTCACCTGGAAATTGAAGGAGCAGATCATGTGAAAGACCTGACAGGTATCCATGAGAAAATGAAACTTGCGGACATTCACACTTCGAATGGTATCACAAAAGTGGTAATTGAATATCCCAATACCCTGGATTTAAGAAAGGATGTCTTCCAATATGTTGTGAAAAAAGGGTGGACTCTTCTGGAGATGAACCGTCATCGCACCTCTTTGGAAGACATGTTCAGAATTCTTACCGTGGAAGAAGGAGGAGAAGCATGAATACTGTCCGATTGATATACCGGAAAGAAATGAGCGCATATTTCAACAGCGCCGTTGCCTATATCACGTTGATCATTTTTCTCCTGATCAATGGCTGGTTTTTTACCAGTTCTTTTTTCCTTATCGGCCAGTCCGACCTGAGAATCTTATTCAATTCCATACCCTTGGTTTTTATCTTTTTCATACCGGCTATCACCATGGGGTCACTGGCCCGGGAAAATCACGCCGGAACCATGGAATTTTTAACCACTTTGCCGGTGGATGATTACCAGATTGTGCTCGGAAAGTTCTTCTCCGCCGTGGCATTGATAGGGGTTGGACTCCTTTTTACTCTGCCTCATTTTATCACCCTCCTTTTTGTGGGAACCGGCCCGGATATCGGAGCCATTCTGTGCGGATATGTGGGACTCCTGCTGGTCGGAGCCATGTATGCTTCCATCGGGATGTTTGGAAGTGCCGTGTCCAATAATCAGATTACATCCTTTCTTCTGAGTTTTATTATCATTTTTGCCCTTTACCTTTTTGATAAAATCCTCATTTTTGTCCCCACCTTTCTCAGCGGCATTCTGCAGTTTCTCAGTACAGACTACCATTTCAGCAATATCAGCAGAGGTGTCATCGATTCAAGGAATATCATCTATTTCCTTTCGGTTATCTTCTTTTTTCTGACACTCTCTGTCAGAGTCCTTGAAATTCGGAAATGGAGGTAAGTATGGCCCGCATCAATAATAAAAAACAGTTCGCACTCTCACTCGTATTCTTAGCCGTGATTTTGATACTGATCAATATCATATCCCGGTCCATCTTTTTCCGATGGGATTTGACCCGGGGAAATATTTATTCCCTGAGCGAATCCAGCAAATCAATAATTAACCAGCTGGATGACCGGATGACAGCCCGGGTTTTCTTTTCCGAAGATCTTCCTGGTGAATATGTGAATTCCCGGCGGTATTTGCAGGATATCCTCGAGGAATACAGGGCATACTCCAATGGAAATTTTCATTTTGAATTTGTCAATCCCGATGATAATGAAAAAGCCAAAGAGGAAGCTTTCGGTTACCGGATTCCCCCCATTCAGCTTCGGGTTCTTGAAAATGATAAACTGGAAATTAAAAATGTCTATATGGGACTGGTCCTCTTGTACCGGGATAAGAAGGAAGTCCTGCCAGTGATTCAAACCACAGAAGGGCTCGAGTATGATCTGACGGCGGCAATCAAAAAGATGTTGGCAAAGGATCTGAAAACAATTGGGCTTATTGCCGGTAAAGGGGAAGGTGTTCAGACCCATCAGCTTTCCCAGTTTCTGAATCAAACCTATAAAGTTCGTCCGGTTTCCCTGAATTCACCTATTCCATTGGATATTGATCTCGTTCTCATGAATGGTGTCATGGATTCCCTCAGCATGGATGAACTGTACCATTTGGATCAATTCCTGATGCGCGGTGGAAAGCTCTTCCTCTCCCAGGCAAGACAGGAAGCAAAGGTTCAGGAAGGCATAGCCGAATCCATTGCTTCAAATATTTTTTCCTTTCTGGAACACTATGGTTTAACCATCAACCCGGATATTGTGATTGATAAGCTTTGCAGCCAGATTCAGATTCAGCAGCGTCAGGGCATTTTTGCATTCAATAATTTGGTGGATTATCCTCCCATCCCTGTGATACGCCGGTTCAATGAAGAAAGTCCCATTGTATCCGGATTGGATGAAGTGCGGGTTTTCTTTCCTCATGAAATCACGGCATCCCCTGATTCGGGGACATTTACACCTCTGATGTGGACATCCAAAAATTCCGGTTCACTGGCTGAAGGCTATTTCCCGGCTCCGTCCATGGGGGGGAATTATACGCTCCGGAACGGGTATAATATCTATCCTATGGATAATAAGCAGCTCCAGAAATTCGATAAAGGCCCCATGGTTGTTGCGGGATTGCGGACAGGTTATCAAAGCAGTTTCTTTGCTGACAGCAGTGAATATGCTGAAAAAGAAGATTTTTTAGCTTTCACAAATGATCTCAATCTATTATTGATAACGGACAATCGCTTTTTCGATGATATGCGGGCTGCAGGAATCCCGGAAAATACAGCGCTCATTTTGAATGCCGCAGATGTGATGACAGGTGATGCCGAACTGGTTTCCATCCGTAACAGGGGCATAAAAGTCCGGCCTTTGAAACCGGAAATCCTGACCTCCGATACTGCACGGAATGTATGGAAATGGGTTAATATGATCACCCCTTCATTGCTTGTCATCCTTTTTGCCCTCTTTAAAGCGGGGCAAAATCGTAAAAAACGCCGGAAACTGGAGGAATATTATGGCTAAACATATTCATTGGATTCGTTATGCTGTCGTCCTGATAACGGCCATCCTGGTATTATGGATTGTCCAGAGCCGGGAGAAACAATTTGAATCGCAGGAAGTGCCTGTTTTCGATTTTAACCCGGAAACAGTAACATCCATCCATATATGGAAGGGTACAGATTCCCTTGCTTTGCTCCGCGAGGATACACTCTGGGTCTTTCAGGAACCGGATACAGGTGTAGTGGATCAACAGATGGTGCAAGATTTTTTAAAAATGCTCTCAGAGATGAGTCATGGTTCATATATCGCATCCAATCCGGAATACTATGCTGAATATCACCTGGATGAAACGTCTGCCACGCATCTTACCTTGAAAGCGGACAATGACATCGTGGGAGAAATACTTGTGGGGCGTTCAGATGTTTCTCCGGTCAAAGATAACATCCGCTATCCTCATGATCCCCATGTCTACCAGGTGGATTTAAAACTGACACGCCATTTGAGACCTCAGGCCGCTTTTTGGCGGGAGTAGTTCATTTTTTAAAAAAAAGTTGAAATAATTCCGGGAAAGAGACAAACTTCTTGAATCTTTCCCGGAATGTGCTGATTTTTCCACACTGGAGGGAAGCATGGCAAAAATTGAGCTGACCATCGATGAATTTGTGGATTTATATACCCGATATTTTGAAGCGGCAAAAAATCCGGTTCGGAATCTTGTGGCTGTAGATTCCAAAACCGTCCGGGGGGAAATCAACGTCCCCTCACTTTCCCTGGATTTTCCTGTTACTCTGACCTTTGATTCCTACATGAAGCCCAATATCCTTTTTAAAATTGTGTCCAAAAGTTCCTTGGTGAAGAAATTATTACCGATTGTAAGCCGGTTTGTGGAACGGTATCAAAATAATATCGTGACATTGAAGATGCCTTATATCATCATAGATACGGAAACAGCCATGAAAAAAATTGCTGAGCTCATACAGGTTTTGGATGTACAGCATGATGGAGAAAAATTCTTGATTGAAATCGGTGTAAGAAACATTTAAAAGGAGACTTATGAAAAAAACCACCCTTATTATTGCTTTAATCATGAGCATATCAGCATGTGCTATCAAACCCACAGAAAACAGGATAGAAAAGACATTAGCCATAGAAGAAGATTCCGTTTTTATTCAGGAAGCCCTTAACATGATAGAGGATGTAGAGTCTTCCGAATTGAAGTACCGGCTGACGGAAAGACTGCTTCCTTTGGTCGTGGACAGGGAGGAAGATATATATCAATTGGTACTGAATGCCACCCGGGAGAGTCATAATGCCATGCAATATGCCATGCTGGCAAACACTATTGCCTGGAAAAACAGAGAAAACACCCTCCTGGAGGACAGACTCTTTTCATTGATTGAAGACGCAGCAGTTCAATGCCGTACCGGCGAGTTTATTGATGCATTGTCCGTTTATCTGGATAAACGGGGATATTCTCCATTGGAGAAAATTGAAGCTGAGCCGCAGTACAGATCCATGATTTTGGATACCTATGCTTATTACCTGATGAAAATGGGCAGGGTAGAGGATGCCCTGGATGTCTATGAGGAAATTCTGGCTGAATACGATGATCCGGAAATTCTGATTAATGTATCACGTGCTCAGGCAAAACTGAACCGGTATCAACATGCCATGGAAAACGTTCTCAAAGCTCTCTCCCGGGCTCCTGCTCATGAGGATGCTTTATCGTTGATTTATGAATACGGTGAATCCCTCTCATATCCTGCATCAGCTATCGATACAATGGTTGAGAAGGCTGTGAGTGACGCCCATGAAGCCATTATCAGTACGTTGGACGAGATTCGAATGGACAAGCCTATGCCGGTTTTCAAACTGGAGAACCTGGATGGCTCAGTTGTCCGGTCCTCCGATCTTCAGGGCAAGATTCTGGTGATTGATTTTTTTGCTACCTGGTGCGGGCCCTGCCGACGTGCATTGCCAAAAGTACACCAGCTATACCAATCCTATGAAAATGATGAGGATGTCCGTTTTTTAATCGTATCTACAGATAAAGATAAATCCAAAGTCCGCCCTTTTATTGAAGCAAATCAATATTCTTTTCCCGTCTACTATGGAAACGGCGTGTCAGAAAAATTCGAAATCAAGGGAGTGCCAACCATGTTTGTGGTTGGACCCGATGGCAAAATCCGTTACGAGAAAATCGGATATGCCGAAGGGGAAGATCTTGAATTTACTCTGATGATGTATGTGAATTCGTTACGTTGAGATATTGAGACGTTTAGACGTTTTGTCTTTCTATATTTTTGTGTACACGCAGTTAAGCATTAAATTGCAGAAAAGAAAAAGAAAGGAAGACCAGTGTTCAAAGAACGAAAAACGTATCCTCCGGAAGGATGTGTAAGGAATATCCGTTCCTCATGGAATCGACAAAACAACAGTCAGGCCCCTTTATCCTTAAAAAATAAAATGGATATGTTCAAAACAGGCGATGTTTTAACGACAGCCTTTGATAACTAAAAAACAGATGTATACCGGAGAAATTCATACCTTTTGGGGCAACCCTTATCGTCTGCATGTCATAGAGCAGGCGTCTCCTCCCCAAGTGTGGCTTGGAGATGAAAAGACCCTGATTATGCAGATTCAAGCGGGAATGGACCGGGATGAACGGAAAGTTCTTTTGGAGGATTGGTATCGTCGGCAGCTTAAAAAGGTGATTCCTGATTTCATATCACATTGGGAGCCCGTCCTGGGTGTTCATGTAAAGGAATGGAGAGTTAAAAAAATGAAAACCCGGTGGGGAAGCTGCAATATTCAGGCACAAAGAATCTGGCTTAATTTGGAACTGGCCCAAAGGCCCCCTAAGTGCCTGGAATATATAGTTGTTCACGAGATGACTCATTTGCTGGAACGATATCACAATGCCCGATTTTATCGATTAATGGATTCCTGGATGCCGGATTGGCGGGATTACAAAGAGTTGTTGAAATAAATTCCGGATATTCCGTAAACCTTTATCTTATTGTGTTTTGATTCATCAATTTTTATCATTCGGTAGAATAAATCCAACGAAAAATTAATAAAATGATACACTTATTACTTCATAAGTACCATTTTTCGGATGGATGTATTGCTTTCGTATTCGATCTGATACATGTATACACCAGATGGTACAAGGTGATTGTTTTGATCATACCCATCCCAATACACAACCTTATGACCGGCTTGTTCA
>LDZU01010310.1_pt1 | contig 24926 bp, 18 predicted proteins | sample 615531 | NCBI WGS metagenome assembly LDZU01 (sample SAMN03408293, study PRJNA278302) | terrestrial metagenome | isolation source: oil reservoir sample SB2 | place: USA: Alaska, North Slope, Schrader Bluff formation | collected 2011-09 | reverse complement strand
TATGGCTGGGTGGGACCCTGTTCATTGAGCTCTGCCCGGAAGACATCGTGCAGGAACATCGCCTTGCTTTGCAGCAATCAAAAAGCGGTGTGGAAATTGCTGACACGAAATCATCAGATGTTGTGGATGCGGAATATAAAGATCTTTCTTCCCATAAAGATCGATAGATAAAAATTTCGGTGATCAATTCAGGCAATTACTGATCTGGTAAGCATCATTAAATAACCGATCACATGTATTTTGATACAAGGCAAGAAAAATCCGGGATTTAAAAAAAGGTTCCTCGCTATTTTATGTGGGTAAGCCATAATCTAGATTTCCGGCGATAAGGTAAGCCATAGTTATTAAATTTCGATTTGTTCGATAACCACGAACACGAGCTTTTGTTGCTTGGATGAGACTATTGAAACCCTCAAGAATACCCGTAGAGATGTGGCTATCTAGCCAATTGAGAATCCCCTCTCAATGTTTTTTTATTGTTTCAGCAGCCTCGATGATGGGCTCCAATTGACTGTGAGATACCCAGGTATACCAGCGCTGAAGAAACGCTTCACCCGATTGACGGTCCGGTACCGTAAAGAATTCTTGAAAGGTCAGGCGCATCTGATAAGCTTTTGCTGTTTTTAGATTATGTGTGGATAAATCGTCCATGGTTTGCTTTTTTTTTAGAGGTCAACCGGGTTGGATTTTTGAACCAGAGATAGCGAGTTCGTTTCAGTTCTTTGCGGTTCTTTGATTCTTCACGCCGAACCTGATCCACAGCAGCGTTGAGGATCCGCATGATATGAAAACAATCAAAGGTGATGGCTGCATTAGGAAAGCAATCTCTGACACCATTGATATAAGCAGGCCACATATCGCTGCATGTTTGTTCGATTTGGTTCCGATCCCCGCCGTGGGCTTCCAAATCGTCCGCAAATTCACTCACAACGCCTTGTTTTCGTCCTTTAGCTCCGAAAAGCAGCTGTCTTTGATCCAAATCATAGAAAAGGGTGATGTAATTGTGGCCTTTCCGGCTGGATGTTTCATCCATTCCAATTCGCTTTACCGCTCCATGATCAGCTTCTTTCCGTGCCTCTTCCACATAATAGTGAAGAATTCGCCAAATCCGAGTGTCATGTTCCCCTATCAAACTTGCGATAGCCGCCACAGGCATCTCCCTGGCTAGGGTCATGACCAGGGATTCAAACAATAAGGTGAATCCGCTTCTCTGCCGCGCCCATGGCACCTCAATGGTCTTGATCCCGCATCCTTTTGAACACTCCACCCGGGGCACTCGTGCATGTAGGTAGGTCTCATGTTGGAAAAAGTTCAGATGCCGCCAGGTTTTCATCTCACTATCGTAGGCTTTACTCTCTGCACCACAGTTGGGACATAGAAACGTACTACCGCGTTCAAAATCAATGGTGATATCCAGTCGTCTTTCTTTTGCGGAAAATGTGTCCTTGACAATCCTCCAGGGTTCAGACAGTCCAAGTGCTTTTTCTAAGGTCGTTCTATTCATCTCATGCTCCTTATGCATCGTTGTATGGGTTTTCTTGCTACACTTTATACTTCTATTATCATTTACCCATACTATTCAGCGAGGAACCCTTTTTAATACGATTTTTCCCGTTGAACTATCGAGAACTACACGCGTCCTGCCATCTGCTTCGCTGATGACATTGGCGTCCTGGCAGGTATAGCCTTTGACCGTCAGCTCAGCGGTGACATCAGGTTGGGCTGTTTCAAAGATCAAGGCATCCTTTTCATTGTAGATATGGCGGATCTCCGAGGTCGCATAATGAATCAGGATATCTTCCGAGTACTGCCATTCAAGGGGGAGGATGGCGCCTTGGCGTGCCGGCAGGTGAACCTGGTTGCCGCCAAACAGGGGTTGACCCTGATAGGACAGGACGGTGTCAACCGGGTCGTCCTTGTAGTTGTTGATCGAGAGGAAACGCCCATTCTCTGCGATGCTGAGTCTGGCGTCCACCCAGTGTGTCATGGTCAGCAAGGGTGGAACAGTCGCACGGTTTGACAGGGTTTCGATGATATCCAATTCCTCTAATGTGCTGATCGGCATGGCGGCGCCCAGCATGAAGAGGTTTCCTTCACCGATATCCACCCTGAATCCAACCACGGCATTCTTATCATCATAGGCAAATACCTCGGCAAAATCGCCCTGGTAAGTCTCAAGGAAGGAGACTGGGACGTCCTGGTGATCGAAAATGGTGATATCCTGGATTTGAAAGGGTGGTTGATCCTCAAGATGTGTGATACCAAGGTCATCTTTGAGAAGGGTGCAGGGTTTGTGCTCGAAATCTTCCAGGCACATCCGTCCAGCCATGATCAGGGTCCCGCCGTCTTTGACATAATCAAGCAATTTTTGCTGTGTTTCAGGATAGCACTGCTTTTCCATCATGGTCCATAAAACCGGGGTTTGTGCGGGATCGAGTGCCTCACGGTCGAGATCAACAGAAGTAAAGGGCCGATGTGAAAGGGTCAATCCCCGTGCAAGCATATCGAACAGGATCCGTTCGCGCTGATGTGTGATGATCTTTGTCTCTTGCTGGGTGGTGATATTGTTGACTTCCGTCATGAAGTAATCTAATTGAAAGCCGATGGTCGTGACGTATTGGGGTTGTGCTTTGACCAGGTCCTGCCCATAAACAGCCAGGGCGTCCGAAAGTTTGCCATAGCGGTGATAGTGCTGCCTTAAAGACCCATCTTTACGCACGGGCGGTCCCCAATCGTGGCGTTTGATGCGGCTCAGCACGGGGTGGTTTTCGCCGCCAAAGAACAGGTAATGGTTGATTGCGCGCATGCCGGAGGTAATGCACAACCGGGCGTGCAAATCATAGAAGGAGGACTGCATATTGCTGAAATCCATATTGCCGCCGCTTTGGAATTCAATGGAGAACAAAGCCTGGTCCGGGTTTTGCAGCGCTTTGGTCATCTCATTGACCATATACAGCTCATGAATATTGCCTTCCCCGATGATGCAGGGGTAGACATCGGTGGCACTGATTATGTCCGGCAGCCGCATGACATCGATGAGCTGGGAAAGGCCAATTGGGAATGTTTTGCCGCCGTTGGCAAAGCCGTGAATGTTGATGATCGGGGGTACTTCCATGCCGTTTAGTTTTGCTTCTTGGATTAAAAACGCGGCATATTCCTCGAGATAGCCCTGGAAGAAACGGCGATAATCTTCAAGAATGATGGGGTCTGTTTCCTGGTCTGGGTGCAAGATGCTTTCTTTTAGGTAATCCTCTAAATTTTCTTTGGGATATCGTTCCGGATGATTTATTTCTGGAGACTGCCTTATATAGTCTGCAAAGCGCTGAATGGTATCCGGGTTGGTGTCGATGATGTTTCTGACCCAATGGATCATGCCCATTTCGTTATCGAGCTGGGTCATGATGATCTTCCCGCTGTACGTGATCTGCCTGGGGGTGAGCACCTGGAATATGGCTTGATACCATTTGCGAACGCATTTCAAGAAATCAGGGTGCAGGTAGCTGGCGATGTTTTGAACCTTATTATTTTGGTCAATAAATGCTGCACCTGGATAGTTTTCAAAAACCCAGGGTGGGATGCCCTCATTAGTGGTTTCTGCCATGATGTAAGGTCCGGGGCGGGGGATGATCAAGAAACCCATCTCGTCAGCCAGATCCAAAAAGCCTTCCAGGTTTCGCATGGGATGGCTGTGCCCGTCAAAATCAGAGACATCCTCTTCTAATTGATGCCACAACCAGGGGATGTAGCTGGCAAGGGTATTGAAACCTGCTTCCTTCAGCAGGTTTAGCCTATGACGCCATTCCTCAGGTGGGGTTCGGTAATAATGAAATTCACCTGACTGGATGAATATGGGTTGATCATTAAGCCAAAATAGGTTGTCCTTTATCTTGAATGTGTTCATGCTTCCCTTTCTTTGAGAAGTTGAGGATCGCCAATGATTTTTGGATAATGGGGCTATTCGTATAGATATCCCATATCAACCTTGAGCGATAGTTTTCGAGCATGATCATGGAACAACCCTTGTTAATGCCGTAAATTGCCTTGCTAAACCAGGGGGGATTATGATCTAAATTATAGGCATCAAAGAAACCATATTTTCCCCAGGTTTCCGGGTGGTTCTCGTGAAGGTGATAAATCATGCTTATTGCGTGGTCAGGCACAAAGGGCAGGGAAGCAATCGCGCCGTAGATTGAGACGGTGCCGTTGTGGCAGGGCGTCATCAAGCAGGGGGAACTGCCAGAGACGCTGTATGCCCAGGGACTGTCGCCGCAGCTCAGACCCCAGCTGTTGGCGTGGTAGGTACGATAGGTTATTGCGTTTTCAACACAGAAGCGGTGGTTTGCTAAAGCGGCAAGCCTGGTGTTGTTGAACCAATCAATACCATCCAGATCGATGTAATTTTCACAATCTAACCATGCTTCGCTAAATTGATAGGCAAACAAATTGCCGCCGGGGTTGACAATGATTGGTTGATCCTCGAAGTAGCGGATATCACGCGAAAATCCCCGGTATAGTTTTTGTGCTAGATCCGGTTCAAGATAGGGTGCTGCCTGCAAATACATCATCTTTTGTTCAGCTGCCATATCCCACTGCGAAATGAATCCTGGACGCCCATTGGTATAATCACCGGTTCGGTCAGGATTGTATGCCATGCGGAACAGGGCTTTGCCCACATCCGTAAAAAAGATGAAATAGCGCCAATCGACCCTTTCAAGCAAGCGTTCCCCCATTTCCTTGATCTCTGAATCATTAAAATAAGCTGCGGCGGTAATGACGCCGTTCAGACATAGGGCGGTATCGATGGTGGAATATTCACATTCACGAAAACGCTTGCCGTCATCCATATGTAAGAAATGGGCAAAAAAACCACGGTGATGGTCAGCATGATGATTCAGGGTATGCAGGGTTCCCCGTGTTATTTTCAGGGCTTCTTGATATTCTATCAGACCTCTATCTGCCGCGATCACCCAGGCAGTAAGGGCGAATCCTACCGATGCAATTGAAGCTCGATCCGGTTTTTTGGTGGTATCGACGGTTAATCCAAAACCGCTGCTCCCACTTTCTCGATTTGTGTAATCATAAAAAAAATTTATTGAACCCTGTAATTCACTGTCTAGAATTTCTTCAATGTTCATAATGATGGTGTGTTCTCTCCGATATTCAGATTATTTGATTTTCTGTGAGGACTCCCTCGGAATAAATTGTGTGGGAATACGATAAGGTTGAAACGGCTGCCTGTGTTCAATGTAATTAATCAATTGCTTTGCAGCTGAAGCGCCCCATTCAAGGCGAGATGCAGCAACGGTGGATAAGGTGGGCTGGGTATACCTGGATAGGGGGATGTCATCAAAACCAACCACGGCGATATCACCAGGTGCACTGAGTTGATAATCTTTCATAGCTCTCATGAAACCGATTGCCATTTGATCATTGGCACACATAACCGCTTCGGGAAGGGCTTTGCTCTCAATCATTGTTTTAGCAGCATTGTAACCGGATACTTCTGTGAAATTACCATTATAGATGGGAATTTTCATGTGGTTTCTATCAGCTTCTTTAAGGAATGCATGCGTCCTTTCGGTATTGTCGATAGAGTCTAAAGCGCCTGTCACAAAGGCAATCTTTCGCAGATTTTGAGTGTAAAAATGATTGAAGACTTCTTTTGCGCCATGTTGATTGTCGATTAACAACGAACACAGGTGTTTATTGGGAATATAACGATCCATAACGACGATTGGGAAATCCTTTGAAGCGAGGTTGATGATGGTGTCATTTCTAATTCTAGAATCAAAGATGATAGCGCCGTCGACTTCCCGTTGAACCAGGAATTTTTGAGTTGTTTTGCTCTCTGGACAGACAATTAATTCATACTTGGTCTCCATTACCGCAGCGTGGATACCTTCGAGGATGTCTTCATAAAAAGCCCCGCCGAAACGGGAAATGAAGACACCAATGGTAAGGGTTTTGCCGGTTTTTAGCTTTCGAGCGAAGGGGTTGGGATGATAATTTAATGCTTCAGCCGCTTCGAGAATTCTTTGGCGGGTCTCATCGCTGATGGTGCCTGTTCCATTTAAAGCATATGAGGCTGATGTAATGCTGACATTAGCTCGCTTTGCGACGTCTTTGATGGTCACCATGGCATTTCCTAATTGTTCGTTGTTATCTGCAGACGTTCAAGACCTTTTTGAATATGCTCATTTGGCATGATGATTTTATAGACTGTGTTATCTTCGTAGTTCGCCGACATTAACAGAGTAATGCCCTTGCTGATACCAATCACATCATTGGCAAACCAGTCCTCGCTGAGGTTGTATGCCTCCACGAACCCGTAGTCTCCCCACAATTCTTCATAGGAATAATAATTCATCATGGCATCCATGGCTTGATCAGGCAGAAAGATGATGGAACCAATGGCGCCTGCGGGGGGAATAGTGTCATCCACAACATGGGCATTATTATCATAGCCTGATGGCGGCGCTCCATACAGACCGTTGTAACCATCCGGTCCTTCACAGGCGGTCAATCCCCAGGCATATTGTCCTAAGGTTTCAAATTTGCTATCCATAAACACGGCATAATTATAATGTGTTAGGGAAGCATCCACGGAGTTATCAAACCAGTTGACGCCCTTTTGATCGATATAATCCCGAAAATCGATCCAGGCATGGCTGTATTGATAAGTAAAAATTGAGCCGAACCAGGAATGGATGAATTTTTCACCGTCCTGGAACCGGCCGTAATGACGGATAAATGTATAATAGGGCGTTTCATCGGTGGGGTAGGTGTCTGATCCAGCAGCAAGGATATACAGCATCAACTGCTCAGCATAAAAATCCCAGTACCCGGAAAACCCCTCGCCAGGACGGTAAGCCATATAAAACATGTCTTTAGAGTCATCAATAAACCAGGGCCAATTAACACCCTCGTAGAGGGTTTCCGCCTTGGATTGAATATCACCGCCGAAGTATTCGCCAACAGAAAGCACACCCATCATCAGGATGGCGGTGTCAATGCTTGAAATTTCACTGCTCCAAGCCCTTTCAGCGTCGTCCATGTTTACCCAATGGTAATAAAAACCTTCTTCACGATCCATTTCCAGCAGGGTGTCAAGGGTTTGGTCGACCCTGTCATAGGCTTCTTCATAAGAGACATACCCCTTTTCAACCCCAACCAGGTAGGCGGTCAACCCAAAACCAACAGAAGCAATACTGGCAATGCCCTGGGATCCGGGATAGCGGTCACGGATCATACCGTAGCCTTTGGTTTCGGGGTCTGTGTTGGTTTGCTCCCAGAAAAAATCAAAACAGGCTTCCATTTCCATTTCGATGATATCGTCGATACTGACAAAAACTGGCGAAGGCGTTGGCGCTTCAGGTATTGTAACCTGCTCGGAGGGTGTGGGGGGAATCACATCCGCAGCTTCGGTTGTTACTACTTCTTGGGGAATGTCTACCACCTGGTCAATAGGGCTGGGTGTGCAAGCCGATATAAACAGCAGAAAAAAAATGATTTGAAGGAATTTTTTACTCACCGGTGATACCCGATCTTTCTATGGATTCAACGAACCACTTTTGCAGAACAAAGTACAGGACCAGCAAGGGAAGAATGTTCAAGAAGGTACCACTTAATTTCACGGCTTCATTCAAGCGATCAAATATATTTACGGTACCGGGCGGATAGAGATTCTCATACGATTGGACGAACTTGGAAAGCTGCATAGGTAAGGTTGTAATACCCCCTTCAAGGAAGATAACAGTCAGATACGTTTCATTCCAGTACCAAACTGTTGAGAAGATGAGCGATATGATATAAGCTGGCAGACCCGCGGGGACGGCAATTTTAAAGAAAATTTTGTAATCTGAGGCACCATCTAATCTTGCGGCTTCTTCCAAGGCTTTTGGCAGGGAGTTGAACGATTGGTAGAAGATCAGGATGAAGATGGCACTCCGGAATCCCTGACCAAAGGTTGCTGGAAGGACCAGCGATAAAATATTCCCCAACAATCCCAAGTTTTTATAGGTTAGCATTTGCGGTAGAACTGTTGTTTGCGCGGGGATGATGAAGGTGGCAAGGATCAGCACAACCATCAGTCCCTTGCCCCAAAATCGATAGCGAGACAACCCGTACCCAATTAATGAGCAAACCATGGTTTGGATCAAAGAAGGCAGCACGCTGACAATCACTGAATTTAAGAAGGTATGGGGATAATTTAAAACACGAAAAGCTTTGATATAATTTCCAAAATATAATTCAGTTGGCACCCATTGAACCATAGGGTTCAATAGATCGGCCGAGCTTTTCATACTGGTGATGAACATAAATAATAGGGGGTAAAGGTAAACAAACCCAATGGCAATCAGCAGTGAATACAGGATGATTTTTAGGATCAATCCATAGTCTGTTCTGCTGCCCAGAAGGAAAGCTTTAACCTTCGAAAGAGTTATTTTTTTCATATCTATGACCCTTTTGGTTCTATTTCTTTCTTTTTGGAATCATAAGCAATGCTACAATTCCGATCAGTAAGGTTAAGATAATAAAATAAAGAAATGACATCGCACTTGAATAGCCAATGCCGCCGTCAACAGCGTATGTTTGGCTAGAAATATATTTAACGACCTTGTTCTCTGAAAAATGGGAAAGCGTAATAATGGTGTAAATGGCATTTATCAGGGTTGTCATGGATAGCGATGGGAGGGTGATTTTCCAGAAAGCTTCCCAGGAAGATGCACCATCTATGGCGGCAGCTTCGTAGATGCTCTTATCAATTTTCTGCAAACCTGAAAGGTAGATCAAGATTTGCACACCTGAAAACCATAAGATCAGGATGAATGACGTCAGAAGGTAATCAATGGGATTTCTAAGCCAATTTGGGAGACTGGTAAGAAATTCCGCTAATGCTGCAGAATCCGATATGCCCGGAACAGAAGTAGCTCCCTGTGCGGTTAACTCTTGAATCACCGGCCCACTGGTAATGACCACCGGAAGGAAGAAGATTGTTCTGAAAAACCCTTTACCTTTAAAATCCAAGTTTAACATCAAGGCAATTATCATCGCAAAGATGATCACAATTGGCACGGATACCAAGGTTTCAATAACATACTCAATTATGAGTTGAACAAAGGTAGGATCTGTGAGTAATGCTCTGGCATAGTTTGCCCATTGTAAACTGGCTAATTTAATACCTGTGGTAGTCACCGTGACCTGGTTTAGACTGAATCTAAAAGTTTGGATAAGGGGGATTAACGTAAAGACCGTGAAGCCAATAATCCAAAGCAGCACAAAGGAGTACCCATTAAGCGCTTCCCTCATGCGATAGGTTAGTCTAATCCCTCTTCGAGAATTACTTTTACTCATGGGTTCACCTCCAACACAAGGGCATCTTTGCCTTCAATCGCAACCCCTGCAAACTCATAAGGCTTTGTCGTGTAATTCACAATAATCTGCTTTCCATTTTCATATGATGTTGCAACGACGCCTTGGGCGAGCACATCACGGGCAACAATCGTTTGACCCTTTACGGGTGCTAACAGCTCATTCAGCCATTGATAGCTTTGTTCCAAATCCTGCTTCCATTGAGAGATTGAGGATGTATAAATCCAGCTAGATTTGGTGTTCAGAATTTTTGCTGTAACTTCATGTGTCAGAAAGAACGCGGGGTAAACGCCAAAATCTGCGTGGCGAAGAAGGTCGGCTTCCAGATCAGACGAGAAATTCATTGCAGTTCCATAATATGGCACATAGCCAGCCAGCACAATTTCCAGGAAGGGGACAGTATCTGTTGTATATAAATAGCCGCTGGTTGTAATAGGCATATCATAATAAGCACTCATGAAGCTGTAAAGGTAATCATTTGGCCTATAAAAGGCTGTATCACCTATAGCTTCAAAAAACAATGCCTGGTAATTGGCGATCATTATTTCCCGGTTTACAACGCTATCTCCCTTGAAATCACTGTAAAGGGTTGAACCAATATTATCCAGTGCTAAGCCTGCTTCAAACTCAGAAAAGAGATCCTTGCTCAGGGATTCATAGAGATCTTTGGTTGCATTAAAATTGAGATAATAATTTACTTTGTTTCGGTTGTATCCCCTGATGTTAGAATTGGTGATGGACATTGCGAGATCATAGCGTGGGGAATATCCTTTTTCATCAATTAGAGCAGCCTGTGGATCAAGGTACAGGTAGAATTTTCCGCCGCCTGAATTAATTTCATCCACAAGTGACCTTAATGCTTCCTTATTACCAAGATCGTTATCCAATTTAAGTTTCTTGGGTGGCATTGTTGATGCGCCCAGAGGCTGCCAGCCATAGTACACAACGTCAACATTCCTGGCTTCAAGATCTTCCAGGATTTGTTTCATTTGTTCCACGGTTGTCATAGGGATCAACCTGTTCCAGAATAGTACTTTTTCCTTTTCGCCGCCCAGAAATTCAAGTTTGATCCCTATACTGGTGTTTTCGTCTAGAATCTTGTTCAATTCATTCTTATCCAAAAGGTATTGCTGGTAACTCTTCGCCATTCCAACGTAGTCACTGTCGTCACCCGTGAGAAAACGATAGTGCATTTTCATATTAATTTGGTTGGTTTGTCTTTGAATAGTTGTCACCCCTGCACCAGAACGGTTTGTCGCCTGGTAATAACTCTCATTGTAAACAAAGATATTATAGAGGAAATTGAAATTGGTGATGATCCCAGCAGGGTGAACCTGGAGCTCACCATAAGAAGCACCCTGTTCCACAACAGCGATAAAGCCATTTTGTTTATACCCGTGGATCATCCCAAAAACAGGGATTGAGAGTTTAAAAGGTCGGTTAATGGTTGGATCATATGGAAGTGAGGCCAGCATTCCCAGGTCAGCACCGTAATACCTTCCATAAAACATGTTCTTTGCTTTTGTACTCTCGCTGAAGCGAATCAGGCTGCCGGAACCATCGGGAATAAACATATAACCGGGTACATTGTCATATCTTGTATAACCGAAAAAAGGATAAACATAAACAATCCCAAGTTTAAATTCCTCATTCTCCTGTTTGATTGAGTCAAAGGGGATTTCAACACTGACGCCTTCAGCCTCAAGGGTAACTCTGAGCATTAATGTTATGGACGGAGCAAGAAAGGTCACTTCCGCCTCAAAACCCTGTTCTGTGATTTTCATATCGATGGTGTGTTCAGCGTTGGTAATTGAAGCCCGTTCACTGATGGCTTTCAAGTCTAAATAATCAATGCTGATGCCGCTTTGAGCAAAAGCCGTCCAGGTTTTATTCAGATGATCCTCTTCTTCCTTCTGATCCAGGTTTGAGTGCCAGACATATCCACTGCGTTTGTCAAATACTTTAATTGCCAGGCTTTCTTCATTTGCATAGAGGATAAAGTTTTCGTTCTCCGCCAGTTGAACAAATGACTCCGGGATGTCCTGATAGTTCTGCCAATCTGTGTTAATTTCATCAGGCTGGGTGTATTGATTGGTGGTAATCTCTGCCTGTCCGGGCGCTTTGGCATTCAATGTATCGATAGGCATACCCAGGAAAATGAGTGTGATTAAAATTACCAGAGAGAATTTTCGTTTTTTAGCCACGTAATCTCACCTCCTGCAATATTGCAGATATAAAGTCAAATAATTGTCCGAACAGGACATACAGGATATACCCGACAAGAACGAACAGCGCCATGGTGAACAGTGTTAGCAGCACAATTTTTACGGTCTCTTTGAATCTATAGTTGTGTATCTCCATCACCATGACAAACAGCATAATCCCGACCCAAGCCCACATCAGGTTTGTCATCATGGAGTAAATAAATATCTCATTGAAGGTCAGGACCCTGGAAAGCAAAGCAATTGGGAGTGCGAACAGGGCATAAGGAAACAAGCTGTATGCACTGCCAATCACAACATCTTTGACCCGTCCTTCGCCGTCACTGATGGTCGAGATTAAATAATTGGATGAATTCCAGAGGATGAAAAGGACAAGGGTATAGATGATTTCATTGGCAACCGGGATATCCGCTGGATCTTTGTAGGGATTAAAAATGAATCCTGTTAAATAGAGGGACAAGACCCGCATAACGATCACCCAAATGTAGAGTATGACAGCAAAAAGAAGGCTGCCGCGCAGATCTTTCTTGATGTAATAGAAACTGTCTGCTGGTTTCTTGATGAAGCGGAACATAAACACCAAATCATCTACCAATTTGTATTTTTGTAAACCGGTAAACCAGTTTCGTATGGGATCAAACCATTTATGCTTCTTTTCGTAATGGGTAACAACCGCCGATGCCACCCACAAACCAATTCCCCATAGTATCACTTTGGATAATTGTTCTTGGAGAACAGTATTGCGTAATTCCCAAAAGGCTTGCGAATAGCCGCTTCGATCCTCGGCATATTTGTATGCCTGAAGGGCTTGGTCAAAATTCCTTTCCTTATAATGGGCGTCTGCAATAGCTTGATAAGCCATGATGAACGATCCGTTGTAATCAAGGACATCATCGAAATAGGGTTTTGCGTCCTGGTAAAACCCTTCCATATAAAGATCAACCCCATCATGAACCTCTTCAGCAAATGCCGTTGTTGTATAAATGACAATGGCGTTCTTTTCTTTATCCAGTATGTAAATATTATCTTCGAATCGAGAAATCGCTGTAGGATTCCTGAGCGTACCCATGCGCTGGTTGCCTTTATCCTGGGCGCCAAAGACAAATAGCAAAGTCCCACTGGAATCATATTCATATAATTGTCCATTGGCGTCAACAGCAATAACCAGCCCCTGATCGCTGATATCGATATCCCTGAAGGTTGATGATCCATGAGAATCAGGAAAAATATTCTTCCCAGCAACGGTGAATTTTCGGATGCTTTTTTCGCCTGCGGTGCCTGCCGTGATGGTATAGACCATCGACTGATTGTCAATGGCAATGTTTGTCGGTGATGCAGCCACATTTCTAATGAACTGGTTAAGTTGTTCTTCGGATAAGAATAACCTTTGCACAATCATTTTGAAGGACATTGTCGCTGTATTGGCGCCAAAATAGCCAATAAAATTACCATTGGTGTTCAGTTGCACAATACCGTTTACGGAACTCTCACTGATGATGTAAAGGTTTTTTCGAGCATCAACGGCGATTTTTCTTGGGAGGAATTGATTATTTTTCCCAAATAATGGTTCAGGTGGACGACCAAACTGGTTTATGAGGTTTCCATCCTGATCTAAAATCACAACTGTATTGCTTTTTGCATCCGCAATGTACATACGGCCGTCTTCATCCACAAACAATCCTGTTGGCCCCTGAAGGACCTCGTTACCAAAGGTCTCTATAACCTCGAAATTCTTGAGTTTCACAATTTGGCCGTTGCCTGTATCAGCGATGTAAAAGTAACCTTCAGGGGTTATCACCATATCTTCGGCAGCATTGATTGGCAAATCAATTTCTGCAATTGGCTGGTACGCGTCCTGGGTCATAAACAGCTGACTGCCCGGCCCCATAGCCCAGGTCGTATAAGGTGATTCGGCACTCGCCGGTCTTGCGGTCAGTGCAGACGTTATTAAAATGAGGATAATTAGAATTGTCTTTTTCATCATTTCAACCCCGAACGTGACATTGTACTCATCACCTGGCTTTGCAAGAAAATGAAAATAATTAAATTTGGCAGGAACATAATTAAAGATGCCGCAGTAGAAATTCCCTGTCCAGCTACCGCATTTGCCCCCGACGCCGATGAGGTAAGGGTGGTTAGGTAAAAGGCAAAGGTTTTCAAGCTTTCTTTATTAATAAAAAGGGTTGATATCGCTGCATTATTCCATGTAGCCTGGAAGGTGAGGATAGCGATTGTCGCTATGGCTGGCTTGATCAACGGAATAATGATCAGAAAATAGATCTGCCAGTCGTTTGCGCCGTCAAGCTGTGCTGCCTCAATCAGCTCATCGGGAAGGCTGTCTACAAATTGCTTGATCAGGAACAATCCCACTGGCATTGCCAGCCCTGGAAGGATGTGGACCCAAAAAGTATCGATTAAGGCCAATCTTTCGATAATCAAAAAGCGAGGGATAGTTACAGCAATAGGTATGAACATCAAAGCAATGGTGTTGATCTCAAATAGAATTTTCTTAAGTTTAAATTGCTTTTTAGAAAGCGCATAAGCCGCCGTAGTGGATACGAGAATGGACGCAAAAACTGTGGCAATTGTAATGACGATACTGTTAAATAAGTAACGGCTGACCGGGATGCCAGAACCAGACATTTTTGAGAATAAATCCGAGAAATTCTTAAAGGTCGGGTTGATTACAAAAAACCTTGGCGGATAAGCAAACAATTCGTCGGGCGGTTTGAACGCACTTGAGAATATGAATATGATCGGCAGCAGCATGATAATAACCAGTGGCAGCAATATGATATAAAATTTGATCTGGCTTGGATGGAACCCTTTAGGGTTCATACGCTTATTCTGAATACTGAAATGCCTATTTCTTTTCTTCTTGTTAATTATTGCCATATAAGCCTCTAATCACTTGCGAACAGCCTGGTTGCTAAGCGGGAAAAACTGTATACCATCAGTAGCAGGACAACTGATACCGCTGCTGCGTATCCCATTTCATAACGCAAGAACCCAAAGTCTTCAACGTGATTAACAATCAATTGCCCAGCATATTGCGGCGTTGGATTACCCCCGGATAGGGTCACACCAATGGCGCCTGCCTGGAACGTACCCACAATAGCCATCACTGCCCCAAACAGCATTTGTGGTTTCATAGAAGGGATGGTGATGTAATAAATCTCCTGGAAGCGGGTGTGAATGCCATCAAGGTAGCCTGCCTCATAGAGTTCTGGATTGATCTCCAAAACACCGGCGAGCATTGCCAGAAAGCCAACGCCCATACTTCCCCAAAGTGTTACTACAATCATGATGGTCATCAAATATTGCGGTGATTGAAGCCATTGGATAGGTTCCTGGATGATATTTAAATTTGTGAGAAAGCTGTTTAAATAACCCGTCTGGTCACCGCTGAATAGGGTTTTCCAGACTGCCGCCATGGCTACACCAGAAGTCATTGAGGGCGAATACAGGATTAATGCCAGAACCGTGCGCGGTTTAATGGGAAGTTGCGCTAGGATCCAGGCGAGCATAAAAGATAAAACGTATCCCCCCGGCCCCACAATCACAGCAAATTGAATGGTGTTCGGGAGCACATACCTCATAAATATGTCATCCTGTGTTAAAAGGACAACATAATTCTTTAACCCAATAAAATTGGGGAATTGGATCGAGTCAAAGTTTGTAAAGGATAGGATTATCGCCACCAGAACGGGAACCAAAATAAATACAATGAACATAAGTACATACATAGAAATGAATATATATGCATTTCCTTCTTTGGTTCGCCATTTTTTGAATTTTGTCATGAGACCAGTTGTTGTATTAGTTGCCATTTTCCATCCACCTTTTTACCGATTCAATGGTTGGAATCTTAAATTCCATGACTTTTTTGCCATCTTGCATAAATCCGAACTCTTCCATCTTCCTGGTGATTTCGCGATTGATGATTACAATCGAATTATCAATGGCTACCCTGGTATTCACGCCGTCAAACACAATTTTATTCCAGACATTGCTTAATTCTCTCTCTTGCATATAACTACCTGGCAGCTTAACAGGTTCTTGCAGCCACTCCCATTGTTCTAGAATAACAGCTTTATGTTCTTCGGAGATCGGAAGGTATTGGAATGCTTCAACATTAGCGGAGTTCCATAAATAGGTAATGCCGTAGTTCATGATAAGCTGCTGTTGAAAATCAACCTGTGTTTCTGTGGACATCCACCATTTCATAAACTCCCAGGCTTCATCGGGTTGATCAGTACCCGAGAACATGATACAAGCCTGTGCGGAGCCTGTGGCATAACGTAATTCCCTGCCGTCCTCTAAGACTGTGGCTGGATAGAGATCAATGGCCCACAGGCCATTGATTTCAGGGGCAGCGGTTAGGAGTTTTATGTAAGTTTCAAAGTTAGAAACACCGATGGGCAGGCTGCCATAACGGAAACTATCATAGAAGCTGGAAGTGGTTAGCGGCATGCCATAGATCGTAAAACTTTCAGCCATAAATTTTATGGCTGCAATGGCTTCTTCGCTGTCCAATCCAGTAGAAAAGCCATCATTACTGTACAGCTCGGCACCGTGATTGAAGAGATAAGGGGCAGTGACCAGGTAACCTTTGGTTCCACTGCCGCTTGAGAGCGGTGAATTGAAGTTTAATCCATAACGCTGCAGCTCCGGCAATATTTCAATCACCTCACTCCAGGTATGAGGTACCGGGATCTCCAGGGAGTTGAGGATATCCTCGCGGTAATAAGTCACCCAGAAATCCTGCGTTTCGGGAATCGCGTATACAGAATCATTGATGATGTAATGAAGAAAGGCGCCAGGAGAGTAAATCGATATGAAAGAATCAAAATCGTGGAAAGACCGTAAATCATAAAGTGTGTTTCGGATTGCCAGTTCATAGGGTACGTTTGTACTGACTCCCAGGGCAACATCCGGTGCAATATCAGCAGCATTCGCCAGTACTAATTTTGATTCATCCGGCATGATGGATAGTTTCACCTGGATACCCGTCTTTTTGGTAAAGTTCTCATCAACGAGCGATTGGATCAAATCCACATACTGCCGTGGGCGGTTGACCCAAACTTCAATTTCATCTTCATCGGCGCCAATCGTTTGGTATTTATTTGGTCTGAAAGAATCGATGAAACGTTTTAGACCTTCCCTGAAGGATTCAGTGAAGGGAATTTCGATCTCCTCAGGCATTTGATCTGGGGAGTGGATGTAAATTTTGTCTAATGCCAATGGTTGATTTTGCAGGGAGGGGAGAATGTTCCCGAGCAGCTGTGCCGCTGAGCCCGATCCTTCTGAAAAGAGGTTTATTTGTGATGGAATTTCATCAGGATCTTGTGCTAGCTTCCTGATATTATCGATTGCCAGCTGATAGGTTAGTATCTCTTCTGATCCCCCTGACTGATTTATTTCCATCAGGATGTCCATATCCACCCGCAGGTCATCAGCGATCGCAATCAACTGCTCTTTGATATCCGGGATGTATTCCGTGATTTCCCATTCTTTATAGATATCAACCTGATTCCCGGTTAGCTTTTTGATTTCCAATGAAAGGGTATTGATATCTATCAATACTTTTTTAATTTTTTCAATTGCGGAATGGTAAGGTGAATTATTGGCTTGAAGCCCTAAGGTATTCTTTCCCTTCTTGAGATAAATCTTATACGGTTCCTGCTGACCAAGGGTCTTGTTTTCCCAATCCGTCGAATATCCAAAAGGCACTTCATGAAATTCGTCGAAAAGAACCTGGTCATTGATTAAAATTCTTCGAAACACTGTGAAATTATTTTTCATGTTCTGCAATTCACGCAATGTAATTAAATAATAACCATCTTCAGGGACCGAAAATTCATAATACAGCGTGCTCCCACTGGTCTGCCAACTTTCACCTCCAATTGTGTTCAGTAAAAGAGTATAGGTGTCATAGGGCGTGACGCCTAAACTGCGATCATTGATAGGGCGAATCGAGGTATCATTTTTGTAAGTTGGGAATTCTGCTTCCATTTCGATGAAAACACCGGAGGGATCATCCGCAGGGTTGATTTCCAGGTAGCGTGTGTAATTTGGGGTTTCTGAAAATTCGGATAAATAAATACTTCCTAAATACAATGTTTTTTTGTTTAACTTAAAAGTAAACTCATGCTCACCTTGGTTGAGTTCCAATTGGAGCGGGTATTTCTGGCTGTGATTGAGATCCCGTAAGACCATGTTCGACCATCGGATCAGTCTTTCCTGGTGGATCAACGCGTCATTGCCATATCTGTCCTTAGGAAACACATTGGCAGTATTTTGATAAAAGAGCGGGAAAACAATCCTGCGCATATCAGGCAAAAGGAACTTACCATCAACCATGAGCTGTCCTTCAGGGACGTTGATAAAGGATTCAGGTGCTGCTATGTCGAAAGAAATTGTGTAGTCCCCTGGATTTTCTATTTCAACAACGAAGGTAAGACTATCACCTTTTTCCAGGTAAATGCTCGGTTTGTCATATAAATCAGCGATGTCGTCATTACTAATTGGAAAATCAAAAACCGTTGCCTCAATTTCTATTTGCCCGGTTGTAGGGCTTTTATTACGGACTTGGTTTGCCTGAAATTCTGCCTTGGGTAACGAATGCGCAGCGATAGTTGTGGCAGTTGTCCCCATTATTATTGATGCCAAAACCAGAACGGACATGAAAATTTGAAGGAAATTTTTAGGTCTATTGGACATGATTGTTTTCTATCCTAATCCTTCCTAAGATAGGGCACTGTCATAAACGACAGTGCCCTGTGCTTCAAGTTCTATTGACCCATTGCTGCTCGTGCTTCTTCAATGATATTATTGGCGAATTCCTCCAATTGAGCTGAATAGTCCTCATATTTATAGGTGCCCTCATTGGCGAAATTGAACATGTACCACATATTGACGTCTTGTTCTTCACCGATATCAATACCAGGTTTGCCTTCCCAGCGTGCGTTGACATACCCGGGAACAATCTTTGCCAGTGATTCCACCATGCTGTTATCCAGGTTATCCAGAGCCGTGAGGATGCCAGGTTTATCTACGAATCCCCGATAGGTTTCAATGGACTCGTCATCAATTGAAATGGGCATCTTTGGTGCGGAACCCATTTCTCGAGTCAACTCAACTTCGGCCATCCAGGCTTCTTTGGAGAATGAAAGCCATTTTGCAAATTCATAGGCTTCTTCCATGTTTTCAGCGGTTTGTGAGACACCAACAACATCAAATACCACCGCCTGGTTGCCGCCAGGAACGCCAACGAAATCCCAGTTAAAGGAGGCATTCTGGACATAGCCGGGTACAGACCAAGAGGCATCCCAGCGCATACCGGCTTCCTGGTTGAGGAATAGCTCCCAGGGACCGGTGGATACGAAGTTTGCTATTTGTTCTTCGGTCAAACCCTGCCAGGTATAAGGCTTCATCTCACCCATTTTAGCGATAGCTTGTTTAAATTCAGGGGTATTGTAATTCATCTTTTCCCCATCGTAACTGAACCAGCGCAAGTCTGGATTGAGTGCGTTGGCGTACCATCCCGACACAAATTCCTGCTCATCCAGACCAAGGATGCCCTGATCGATGTTGTTCAAGTCCTTGACAGCTGCTTCCCATTCTTCAACTGTGAAACCATACACAGGTGCATCCAGGTTCGCCGCTTCATACAGGTCTTGATTGACAAAATAGCCCATAATAAACTGGGCAGACGGCAGTCCCATGACCTGACCGTCATATGTGAAACTGTCCTTTAATATTTGCGGTACATCTTCCCAGTCGGGATCTGCAGCAACGTAATCTGTGAGGTCAGCCATCCACCCGTTTTGAACGTATAGCGGAACGTTGTTTGCCATAAAGACATCAGGGAGCTCACCTTTTGCAGCATAAGCGGTTAAAAGTGCTTCCCATCCGCCTTCGCCAGACATGTCCACAACTTCAATGGTCACATGGGGATTTAGATCCATGTATGCCTGGTTTAGCTGCCTGAAGATATTGTTTTCTTCTTCTGTGCCTAAGTTCCAGGCTGCGTAGCGGATTACAACAGGTTCCTGAACTTCCACCTCTTCTTCCGTCTCTTCTGGTTCCTCTACTTCAGGTTCTTCAACCTCTGGTTCCTCAACTTCGGGTTCTTCAACCTCGGGTTCTTCTGTCACTGGTTCTTCGGCTTGTTGCGCACAGCCAAAAAGACCGAAGATCAGTACAACTGTGATCAACAATGTGATCAATTTCATGTATTTCTTCATTTTTTTCTCCTCATCATGATTAAGCGTTTGAAATTGTAAGGTGTTTTGCTGTTTTTATACCTTTGTATAACTGCCTCCTTTCACTTTACGTTTGATTCTTTTTGTTTTTTCTATCCCATGAGTATTTCTACATAATGTGTCTGATTGTCATTGAATTCCGGGATCACCTGTCCCTGGTGTTGTTTTCCATCAACCACCATAGATTTCACGCCTTTGCTAATTCGATCAGGATTCTTCACCACGATTTCATACTGCGCATTGCGGAATTTTCGAGTCACAGTGTACCCTTCCCAGCTGGATGGGATGGCAGGGTCAACCAGCAATCCATTAACCTGGGGACGGATCCCCAAGATCCAATGGGTTGCTACCCGGTGAAGCCACTGCGCAGAACCCGTATACCACGTCCAACCACCCCGTCCAAAATATTCAGATAAGGGACCGTCTATATTTCCGGGGGTTACATAAGGTTCTGCCTTGTATGTTTCAATGTCGTCACTTCGATTGGGGGGGCAAATTCGTCGATAAGCTTCATAAGCCAGTTCTGGCTGATCTACAAGGGCATACGCCCAAACGGACCAGGCAGCGGCATGGGTATAAACGCCGCCATTTTCACGGAGTCCAGGTGCGTAACGTGTGACATACCCAATATCCGGGCGTGGTTGTGTAAAAGCCGGGAAATTGAGCAGGGTGCCGTAGTCCTTAAGGAGAACCTTGGTAACCGAGTCCATTGCTATCTTTGCGCGCTGTTTATCGGCAATACCGCTGATGACTGCCCAATTATTCGGCATGAGAAAAATTTTCCCTTCATCATTTTCTTTTGACCCCAATAAGGCACCCTGATCAGTGGTCGCTTGTATGTACCATTCGCCATCCCAACCGTATTTATTAAGAGATTCCTTTAAATTTTGACGGATAACGCGGCAACAGTCAGCAAAACCTAGATCCGAGCGCTGATCAGCCAGAGGGATAAAATTCCCCAGGATCATGTATAAGAATTCCGCCACCCAAAAGCTCTCACCGCGCATTAAGGTGCCAACGGCGCTTAATCCATCGTTCCAGTCATGATCCCCCATCAGGGGAATGCCCCTGGGAGAGAAACGTGAGAATGACCTTTGGATGGCGCGTTTGCAGTGATCGTAGAGACTCTCAGGGCTGCCATTTATGTAGGGGACCTGTTCATTCAGGATGCTCGTGTCATTCGTTTCTTTCAGGTAAGCATCAAGGATGAAGGGCAGCCACAGCAAGTCATCTGAGCAATTTGTGCGCGCCCCGCCGTCTTTAATTGAGAACCACCAATGCAGCACGTCTCCTTCAACAAATTGATGTTCCGCATGCATCAGCAGCTGTTTTCGTGTCAGGTTGGGCTTACTGACCAGGAAAATCAAGCTGTCTTGCAGTTGGTCACGGTAACCGTATCCTGCGGACACCTGGTAAAAAGCAGATTTTCCCCACAATCGGCAGGAGATGGCCTGGTATTTCAACCAGGTATTGGTCATAAAATTAAGGGCGTCATCCGGGGTTTGTACATGTTCAGCATCGATAAATTGAGACCAAAAGGTGTTTACATCCGCTAACGCCTCTTTGCAACGCTCGGTAGACGTGTAATGATTTATGAATTGATCCACATCCTCTTTTTCATCTTCAGCAACCCCCAAAGTAAACACTACCGTTTTTGTCTCATGGGGCGCAAGATTCACTTCAACCTGTAGAGACGCGATAGCATCGGTAAACCTGCCAGACCTGCCAGCCAGCGTGCGTTCTTCCATCGCTTTGGGATGATGATTGTCCCTGTACATCCCGATAAAGGATTCTTTGTCACAATCAAAGGATTTCAAAGGCTCGCTAACAGCCATAAAAGCCGTGTAAGGCCAATTGATGTTGTTGTGCCTGCCTTGCTCATCGGGGAAACCCCATAAATACTTCCTGGCAAAAACCGCTTGTTTTTCAACATCAGCGGAAGTGTGGATAAATAATTTATGGAATTCCCGATGCTCGTCGGGCGAAAATCCCAAGAGCCATTCGGCGTACGAAGTGATATCTAATTTCCTGGGACGATTACTTTCATTCGTCAAAACCAATTGGAATAATTCCACAGGATCATTTGGGGAAATAAATACGGTCAACACAGATTTGATTTGTTGAATCTCCTGGAAAAATCTTGAGTAACCGATCCCGTGAACGACTTTGAAATCATCAAATTCTGCCATCACGGGCTTGTAGGTTGCCGACCAGTATTGGTTTGTCTCTAGGTCACGGATATAGAAATATTTTCCCCAATTGTCTTTGATCAAATCCTGGAAAGATCGGGTAATCCGATTTTGCCCGGCATTCCCTCGCCAGCTGTACCCCGAACCAATTTGGGAGATCATCATCCCATAATCGCCGTTGCTTATGATGTTTCCCCAGGGTCTGGGCGTCAAGGGGTTTTTGATGATGTATTCAGAGCCATCATCAGAAAAGTAACCGTACTGATTTTCAAATTTTTTAGTCATCTGCTTCGATTCGTTGATAGGTGAGGGTGAAATCGAATGATAAAGACTGTTATTTACGTGAAACGTTTCACTTTTTTTAAAAATTTAATCATTGTTACCTTTTCTTATCGGCATTATATCATAAAATTTTTCTTGTCAACCCCATTTTTTGCGTTAATTTTTTGATTGAGCTGAAAGAATAACAACAATTATCATTTTTTCGTTCAAAAACTAAATACTTCCTTCTAAATTACGTGTTGAATTTTGATCATCAAACAACAAGAGAATTACATGGGTGGTGAGATTTTAATTTTTGACTGGATAAAATCACAGATGCAATATATTCCGCATCGGGACCGATGCCGGCAATAACGCCGGATAAGCCTGTGTGTAAGAATGGCAAACCGATAAAATATAAACAAGGGTAATTAGTCACACCGCGGATATGTAAGGGATACCCATCGGAATCAAATACGTGCATTTTAACCAGGCTGTAATCGCATCGATAACCGGTTGCCCAGATGATACAGCTAATATCTTCAGCGGATAAGTTTAGCTGACCTGAGTTTATCAAACTAGTGTCCTGAAGAAAGCCGACTCAATAAGGTTTCAACTGATTCTGGAACTTCTGGTTCGGCTAGCACCTCTTTTCCGTTGATGGTTACAATACCCGAACGGATAGGCCGTAGTAATTTAACAAATTGCTTGATACTTATCCCGGTCTGAAACTCAATACTTCTGCTAATTGCTAATGCTGCTAACACGATGGTCAAATGCGCCTCAATTGAGTCTCGCTTTCGATGATAGATTGGCCTAGCTCTAAGATCTGACTTGGCCATACGGAAAGTGGCATCGAATAGAAAAGTTTCAAATGTCGCAAGTGCTCATGCCCCAATTACCTTGGAGGCATGAGAAAGTGTCTAATTCCAAATGCCAGTTTTTCCATTTCCGTCTGAAGCAAAACACTTATGCATCGTTGTATGGGTTTTCTTGCTACACTTTATACTTCTATATTATCATTTACCCATACTATTCAGCGAGGAACCAAAAATTCCAAGAAGATGTTCTATTTATGAGTTTTGGTCTCGGTTTGACATTATTGTTCCTGTCAGCTTGTGTTTTGTTGCCAAGCACTTATGTCTATGGTGATTATCCGCCTGAGAGGGCGTTGATTCTACTACAAACAGTCCTGGTCGCGATATGTATTCTTGAAGGTAGTTTGATTGTATCTTTTGTAATGTCTTTGCAAAAAGAAAAGAATCAAGTAAGCGTTCTTAGGAGATTTATTATCTATGGCCTGGGCGGGATACTGTTTATCTCTGTCATAATAATTCCTCTTTTGCTGGTAAATTCAAGCATTGAAAAATTAGGATTTTATTATAAATGGTCAAAATATTGGGATTTACGTCATGAAAATCTTGTCATGGCATCACGAAATAATCTCGATGAAGTTCATGTTGTTTAATTAGACAAAATTATTCCGGGTGTTGGGGAATTGTCCTCTGATCCAGATTATTGGTATAACAATTGTGCAGAAATGTATTACGGCATTGATATGATATATGCCGATCAACCCGGTTGGTAAATGAGAAGAGGAGAGCCGGTGTTTAATACGATAGCATTGAATTGGTTTTCATTTATTTATCAGGGCAATTATTTTTTGATATTCTGATAGGATGTGTTATAATTTCCGCACTTATTATTAGTATTTCGTTAACTAAACCGGAGGTAAGTGTGGCTTATCGTAATTGGGAAGTAATAAAAATCTCCTATTGTGAACGTGCAGGGGAAGAAGTTGCTCTTGAAGCTGAGATCGTTTATCCTGCAACCTTTTTACCCGAACAAGCACCCAGGATCATAGCGCACCGCTGTTCGCGTGGGCTTGCCTGCAACAGCTTCCATCAGCCGGGATGCTGCTGGTCGGGAACCAATCCTGGATATGATCCCTTCAAAGAACCCGAGGTTGAAAAACCTGCTTCAAAATAAACTCACCAACACAAATGCAAAACGCCTGCAAGGGCGCTTTGTGTTTAAATACATATAGTTCACGTATGGTTGCGTCATCCCACTGCGCTGCACATTGGGGACAGGGGGACTCTGAAATAACAGCAAGAAATTTCATGGAGTGAGGCCCCTGCCCTGAGGAGGCACGACGTGAGGGTTAGGCCGACCAAAATAAAGAAATTTATCGCCGCCAATAAAAATTATTGATTTTTAAAGACATGGTCCTTGTGAATTTCTTAAATAAATGTTGGCTGGAAGTTATTCGGGCTGAAGCCCCTCACTCCAATGCTTCCAATTCGATTAAGATTGAATTATTCGTTTTACTGCCCGATTAATTTGCTTGAGAATAAATAATCATATTCTCTTGATGGAAATACGCCATATTAAATGAAAAAGGGCAGGCACGGAGACCTGCCTCTACGGAGTCTTTGATGTTTTTGCACCAGCAACTTTTATGAAAAGATAAATTAATCTGGAATGGTGCATATTCGCAATGTTAAATGAAAAAGGGCAGGCACGGAGACCTGCCCCTACAATTGTTTGTTTGATTAAATTACTTCAAGTTCCTTGCCGACTTTTTCAAAGGCTTTCAGTGATTGCGCAATGTC
>LDZU01004225.1_pt1 | contig 25039 bp, 34 predicted proteins | sample 615531 | NCBI WGS metagenome assembly LDZU01 (sample SAMN03408293, study PRJNA278302) | terrestrial metagenome | isolation source: oil reservoir sample SB2 | place: USA: Alaska, North Slope, Schrader Bluff formation | collected 2011-09 | reverse complement strand
GATCCGATCCAGAAACCATGGTATGGAAGATGCCGTCGTATCAGCCGGGGACTGTATCAGAGCAGTTCCGGTATCGTGATCAATGCGGATGTCAATGGTGCGTTAAACCATTTGAGAAATGTAGCTGGTGATTCGGTTATGACACCGATAATCAGTAGCGGCCGTGTCAACCGGCCGGTACGAATAAGGCTCAACTACGAGCAACCTTCGTGCAGATTAAATTGCAATGTCTGTGGTAACACCGCTATTGCAAGCCCCGCTCTTTAGGGCGGGGTAGTTGACGACCCAACGACAAAGGACCGGCAGGGCCCGGATGTCGGGAGCCAGTACCGATCCGCTATTTTCACCCATTCCACAGAGCAGGAGGAGAAGGCTCATTCGTCCCGGGAACGTATGGATCGATCCGGGAGGTTTGGCAGGCCGATCGTGACAGGGATTCTGCCTGCCGCTCACTTCTGGCCAGCTGAAGAGTACCACCAGCAGTATTTCAGGAAGCATGGGCATTCCTGCGGGATCGGGTTTTAAGAGCCGATCCCACTCTTCTCCTCCTCCTCCTCATCTTTATTCCTTCTCTCTACCAAGCTCAGCCGTAGCCCCGGCAGTAAGCCATTCTGTCTTTCCGGGTAGGTTTCTCAGGTACAGGTAGATGAGGAGTGCGCCGATCGCTGCCCCGGAGATGATCATCAGGCTTTTGAAGGCGTATATCCCGATGGTGAGTGTGCCGTCGGGCCCATACAGGAAGAGGGAGATTCCGAAGGGGATGAGCCATGTGAGGATGCCATAGAGGATGAGGCGGAGGTGTGTCTGCATGGAATGGTGTTTGGAGGGGATCGATAGTGAGGATTGTGGTCATCGGATTGGAGGTATAGAGAGCGATCACTCCTCGGGATGAGGAGGTGTCTTATTTATAACACGTACGTCTCATAAGAGTGTATGGTGGGTGAATAAACGAATATGAAAGAACCCGTTTTACGAGAATTATACCTGAAGAATATCCTCTCATTTGGTCCGGATTCCGACCCCATCCCGTTATATTCACTGAATGTTCTTATTGGACCAAATGGATCAGGTAAATCCAATCTTATCGAAGCAATCAGCCTGCTCGCAGCAGCCCCAAAGGATCTCTCAGCTCCGGTCAGGGAGGCAGGGGGTGTCAGAGACTGGTTATGGAAGGGTGCAATAAGCCCGACAGCCACTATTGAAGCAACAGTTTCCCTCTCTGATCATCCCAGGATGCCAATTCGCCATACCATATCATTTCGGGAACACGGACGCCGGTTTGAAGTAACAGCTGAGCGAATCGAGACAAATGAGCCATATTCTGGATATAATGAACCGTACTATTACTATCGGAATGATGCAGGATTTATCCGGCTAAAGGGAAGAGCCAGATCCGAATCGATGCAGGTTTCTGAAGTTGATAGTGGTGATGTGCGTGAGCTTCCCCGTGATACAATAGATCCTGAACGATCAGTTCTCTCTCAGGTAAAAGATCCCTATTACTACCCTGTTCTGACTGCTCTGACAGAGTTATATGGCGGATTTCATATCTATCGTGACTGGACGTTTGGACGTTATCCTCCTCCACACCAGCCACAAAAGACCGACCTGCCATCAGAATACCTGACTGCTGGTAGTGAAAACCTTGCTCTGATCCTGAATAAACTTGAATTACATGATAAAAAGGTAATTCTTACGGCGCTTAATGCTCTGTATCCCGAGATCAATGATTATCATGTTCAGATTGTCGATGGAGGCGGTGTACAGGTGTACCTGAAAGAAGGATCAATTGACATCCCTGCAACAAGGCTATCGGATGGAACTCTCAGGTACCTCTGTCTCCTTGCTATTCTCTGTCATCCCAATCCCCCACCACTCATCTGTATTGAAGAGCCAGAGCTTGGTCTGCATCCTGATGTTCTCCCGACACTTGCGGATTTACTGGTGTCTGCATCAACGAGATGCCAGTTGATCGTGACCACTCATTCTGAGATTCTGGTTGATGCGCTTACTGACACTCCAGAGTCTGTAATCGTCTGTGAGAAGAGAGATAAAGGTACTAAAATGCAGAGACTGAAACAAGATGATCTGAAAGAATGGCTTGAACGCTATAGTCTTGGTGACCTCTGGATTAAGGGAGAGATCGGAGGGAAACGCTGGTGAATGTCAAAATCTATCTGGAAGGAGGAGGTGGGAGGCAGGATTCAAAGGCTCTGAAGATAAAGTGTCAGGAAGGCTTCAATAGATTATTCAGAAAAATGGGATATTCAGGCAGGATGCCAAAGTTAGTGGCCTGTGGTAGTCGTGATAGCACATATACAGATTTTACAATAGGATTACAAGAGCCCCGTATGGATTATGTTGCTATGCTCCTTGATAGCGAAGATCCGGTGCAGAATCCTGAAAAAACCTGGGAACACCTTAAGCGACGTGATGATTGGGATAGGCCTGATTCTTCGGATGACGAGGATGTCCTCCTGATGACTACCTGTATGGAGACATGGATCACTTCAGATCGTGATACTCTGAAGGAGTACTACAGGAGGCGCGGGAACCTTCAGGAATCTGCTCTTCCACCCCTCTCAGGGATTGAGGGGCGAAATCGCCATGACATACAGGATCAACTGATGCAGGCCACACGAAACACTACCCACCCATATTCAAAGGGCAAAGTGTCGTTTGACTTGGTAGGTGAGCTTAATCCTGACGTTCTCGAAGATCATCTTGTGGCGTTCCAAAGAATGGAGCGCATTCTGGATGAGAAACTATCCCCTTGAGAGAGTGACGAATGGGCATCCTTGAACGCGTCTTTTCAATCCTTTCGCCAAAACCCGACACCTCCCCCCGCCGGTATCGCACCTGTGATTACTGCGGGAAGGGTTCTCTTGGACCCTATACCGATCGTGAGTGGGATGCCCTGGGGCGGATCTGCGAGGAATGCGAGTATGCGGAGATGGCAGACGGGACGCTCTGGTGAGATAGATGCTTCTTTCACATACGCTCCTCACATACCGCTTCGCGGAACGCTGATCGCCGTTAGGTCTGTTTGAACATCTCTTTTGCCATGGCAACCCACTCCTGTAGGTTTGGCCCTTCGAGTTCTTCCACCACGGATTCGAGAACCGTCGGTATGTCAATATGCTGGGGGCATTTTTCAGCGCACTCTCCGCACTGGACACACTGGGATGCAAACCCGGGCGCTCCGAGGGTGATGGCGCCACCTAGGCGTGCAGCATACATGAATTTCTCATTATCAGGATTGTCGGCCAAGGTAAGGTTGTTGTAGTGTTCAAAACACATTGGGATGTTTACACCAGAAGAACAGGGCATGCAGTACTGGCAACCGGTGCAGGCCACTTTCATCAGTTTGCGGTACTGCTTCTCCACCTTTTTTACCAACTGCAGTTCCTCTTTCGTTAGCGAATGAGGATGTGCCTGGTCTGCTATCTTGAGATTCTCCCGTATATGCGCCTCGTCATTCATTCCGGAGAGGACAACTGTCACCTCGGAATGGTTCCATATCCAGCGAAAGGCCCATTCTGCCGGTGTCCTTTTTGTCGGGGCTTCGTTCCATATCTCTCTTATTGCAAGGGGCACGGTCCTGGTGAGGTTCCCTCCCCTGAGAGGTTCCATGATGATAACGCCAAGTCCTTTGGAAGCAGCGTATTCAAGACCCGCTGTACCGGCCTGGTTCTTCTCGTCCAGAAAGTTGTACTGGATCTGGCAGAAGTCCCAGTCATAGGCATCCACGATCCGGTTGAAATCCTCTTCTGATCCGTGGAAGGAAAACCCTGCATTTTTAATGCGGCCGTCAGACTTGGCTTTGTCAAGAAAATCAGTAATACCGAGTTTCTCGACCACGTTCCAGAGCTCACCAACAAGGCCATGGACGAGATAATAGTCGATATGGTCTGTCTGGAGTTTTTCCAGCTGGATATTCAGGAATTTATCCATATCCTCCCGCTTTTCGATAAGCCATGAGGGGAGTTTTGTTGCGAGCTTTACTTTCTTACGGTATCCTCCCGAAAGGGCGCGACCCAGGAAAGGTTCGCTTTGTCCCATATGATAGGGCCATGCAGTATCGACATAATTAACTCCGTGATCGATAGCATACCGCAATTGTGCTGTTGCCCGTTCTTCATCGATCGATCCGTCTGCGTTTGAGGCCAGACGCATGCATCCGAACCCGAGAATGGAGAGTTCGTCGCCGTTTTTTGGCATTTTTCTGTACAACATTTTTCTCACCTGTTTTTTTTGCTTTTGTTAATATCCATATCTTTCTTCAGCCGGCTGGTTGGTTACTTTTTCGTTCTCATCCTGATCTCACGCAGCCATCCGGCAACCGAATCCTGCGCATTTTTCACATCGCCGCCCCGGACTGCAAGGCCTTCAATGACGTTCGATTTCGGGCATGCCCTCTTACTATCGGCAACACTGTGCCCAGGGCCGCTCCCCTCGTGTGTGCAGAATGGCGCAATGGTTTTCCCAAAGAGATCGAATTCCTCCAGGAAGGTATATACCGGCATCGGCATCGTTCCCCACCAGTTGGGTGACTCTTCTTTTATTGGCAATGGAACACCCTGGTGAAGAGGAGTAAGAATGGTTAATGGTGCTCTCCCTGCACCCACCGCTCTCCGTCTTTTGTATATTCCTTCTTCCAGATCGGGACCCGTTCTTTCAGCCGCTCGATGATGTACTCACATCCTTCAAATGCTTCCCGCCTGTGGCCCGCCCCGACCAGGATCAGGACGATGTTGTCACCGATATTCAGGTCGCCGATCCGGTGGATGATATCAACAGATTTGATCGGAAACTTCGCGAAAGCCTCGTCACGGATCGCTTCGAGCTCCTCGACAGCAACCTCCTGGTGTGCCTCAAGCTCGATCCGCTCAATCCCGTCATCCCTGACAACCCCGATGAATGAGACCACTGCGCCCATATCGGGGGCTTTTCTCTCCTCGATCAGTCTGTTGATATCAAAGTCTTCCCGGGTAACTGTAACTATCATTCTCTTCAGCCTCCGGCAACCGGTGGATAGAGTGCAATCTCATCGCCGTCATTGAGGATGATCGACTCAACCTCGCTGTGGTTCACCCGCTTTTTGTTCTGCATCAGGATGATATAGCGGCGCATGGTGCCGTCATCATCATAGAGGGATGCTTTCATCTTCGGGTTTTTCCGGGCGATCTCCTCGATAAGTGCTGCGAGTGTTGTTCCCTCCGGCACTTCCCCGGTGGTCTCTGATCCGAGTATCTCCCGGAACCGTGCAAATGCCCTGATCGTGATCATCATTTTCCTTTCTCCTCCATACGTATTTTTCGTATGATCCTTTATAATCGAGTATTTCGGAAGAGATCACATCAATCTGTTATGTGGTTTTTCTTCGAGCAGACAATCATGTCCATCGAAGGCAATCCTGCCCGGCAGAGTATTCACCTGAAGGCTATATTATCATGGTCAAAAAAGTTAACAATTGTGAAGTTCAATAGATCTATGGTGATTCCACTATGAGGGATCGTTTTTGTTGAGAGTACCACAATGAATCAAGGCAATTCCCGGAGTATTCGGCATCTGCCGCCTTCAGCCAAGCTTCTGTATAAGATCCTCGAATCAGGAGAGCAAATGACTCAGAAAGAGCTTGTCGCCAGAACATCGCTGTCCGGGCGAACAATCCGGTATGCAATAAAACGTTTGAAAGAAGAAGGGTTCATCGTTGAACGATACTACTTCACCGATGCACGGCAGAGCCTGTATAGTCTCGATGAGGGTGTCCTTCAGGCATCAACGGCATAAGGAATCTTTCTCTGTGTCTGAATAGTTGTTCATCTCGCAGTAACTGTTTGGAAAAATGAGTTTGAATGTGAATCAGGAGTGATTCCATCACACTGTGACTTTTTCCAGTGCCTGCTTGAGGTCAAAGATGATATCTTCGATATCCTCGGTTCCAATCGCAAGCCTGATGTAATCCGGAGTGACGCCGGTTGTTTTCTGCTCCTCTTCGGTGAGCTGCTGGTGGGTGGTTGTTGCCGGATGAATCACCAGACTCTTTGAATCTCCGATGTTTGCAAGATGTGAGAAGAGTTGCAAAGACTCAATGACGGTGCGTCCGGCTTTAACTCCTCCCCTCACCCCGAATCCGACAAGGGGACCGAAATTTCCATTCAGATATTTCGTAGCCTTTTTGTGGCTTTCATGATTCGAAAGCCCTGGATAATTGACCCAGGCAACTTTTGGATGCCTGCTCAGAAACTCTGCAACGGCCTGTGCATTCTTTCCGTGCCGCTCAACCCGGAGGTGGAGTGTCTCAAGCCCGATTAAGAAGAGCCATGCATTGAATGGAGAGAGTGCAGCACCGGTATCCCTGAGGAGCTGAAGCCTGAGTTTGAAGGCGACTGCAACATTACCCAGTCCCGGGAAGTTCCCAAAGGTATCCCAGTACTTCACCCCGTGATAGCTTGGGTCAGGTTCGGTGAACTCAGGGAACTTCCCACGGCCCCAGTCGAACGTTCCTGAGTCAACGACAACACCACCAATTGAGTTTCCATGGCCGCCGATGTACTTCGTGGCTGAGAGGACGACAATATCTGCCCCATGGTCGATTGGACGGACAAGTCCGACTGCTGTTGTGTTGTCAACGACAAGTGGAATCTCATGATCATGAGCTATTGCCGCAAGCTTTTCGAAGTCAGGGATATCGAGTTTCGGATTCCCGATCGTCTCTGCATAGATGGCACGGGTCTTATCGGTGATCGCTCTTCGAAATGCCTCCGGGTCGGTTGAGTCGACAAATATGACTTTTCTCCCGAATTTCGGGAAGGTATAATTGAAGAGCTGATAGGTGCCACCATAGAGATTATCGGCTGAGACGATCTCATCTCCCGGCCGTGTAATGGTCAGGAGGGCATTGGTGATCGCGGCCATCCCTGAGGCGAATGCAAGGGCGGCTGTCCCACCCTCGATTGTTGCAATTCTCTTCTCAAAGACATCTGTGGTTGGATTCATCAACCGGGTATAGATGTTCCCAAGCTCTCTGAGTCCGAAGAGATTCGCTGCATGTTCAGTATCCCGGAAGACATACGATGTCGTCTGGTAGAGCGGAACAGTTCGTGATCCGGTTGTCGGATCCGGTTCCTGCCCCGCATGGAGTGCCTGTGTTCCCAGTTTGTATGATTTCTCTGTCATGATAATCGTCTCATTCTGTTATCGGTAATTCGTATTTCTCTGCAATTTCGATGAATACCTCTGCGAGGTACTGCACCTGCTTCTCTGAAAGGCCGTAGGTGTTCAGCTTCCAGGTTCGTGTGGCACCTGCAAATTCACCGATGATCCCCCGTGAAGATAGCTCGTCACTGAGGAAGAATCCCCGGCGTTTATGGGTCTTTGCGATGGTGTCAAAGCTTCCCGTTGTATCCACCTTTGTAAGGGTATGCTTCCGTGGGTACTCGGAGAGAACGCGACTGCCGGAGATTGAGAGGAGTTTATCGATGAAGTAGTTCGATCGCCTCACCTCTTCGTCCCAGTGGAGGGTCCGCTCTTTCACCGCCGGGAAGGATGCCATCATCGAAAGAAGCGTCCCACCCATCAGGGTGCACCCGAGCATCTGGACCTCTTTGATCCCAAACTTCCTCTTCGTCAGATCCCCGGTCATTGCAGTGGTGTTGAAGACTTTCTCTCCCCATTCCTCAGTTGTGGCAAGTACTCCTGATGGAGCAACCGATGCCATACTCTTGTGCCCGGAGCCGACGACGAAATCAACGCCGAGCGCCTTTCCATCCACCGGCATGATACCGACGGTATAGGCGCCATTATAGAGGATCGGGATGTCGTACTGGTGGGCGACCCTTGCAATACCCGCGATGTCATGAACATTTGCGTTCTGGTAGTCGACATGATCCATCATCACCAGGGAGGGAGTCTTCCCTGTCTCGCGGATCACCTCTTCAATCCTGACCGCAGTTGCTTCAGGGGTGATGAGATTCTTTTCATTGAGTGGAACTTCTCTGACAACCCCGCCAGCCCCTTCGACTGCGAGGAACTCGGTATAGTGTGCCAGAGCAGAGACTATGACACTGTCTCCTTTTTCGACAAGACTCTGTGTCACTGCCTGGAATCCACGGCGTGCTCCCGGCACCACACGGGCAATATCCATATTGACATACGATGCAAGGTCCGCATGGAAATCAGCAATCCCGGGTTTTGTGATCTTATCGAGACGGAAGGGTTTTCGGCAGGCGTCACAGGTTGAGTATCCGTCACCATAGGCGGCTATTGCCTTCCTTGCCTCCGGAGTCAGCCGCCCTGCAGCCTGAATCGGCTGGATGTTGATAAACTCCTCTTCACGTGAACGGATAGGGATACTGTCAGCAATCTTTGTGATATATGCTGTGCCAGAATCTCCCTCCAGCTCCGAGATGATCGCTTTCAGTTCCGCGATCTTCTCATCAAATGCCGTCTCTTCCACCGTGTCAAGACCTGTGGGTATCGATCCGCGATAGATCTCCCGCATATCTTCAAGGGTGAAGATCGCCTCGAATAACTTCTGTACTCTGATACTCATGATCACTCCCTACTCTGAATAATATGATACCTTCTTCCGATTCATCTGAATGGAAATGAATATTCACAATTGTGAACTCATAATAGATTGATTCTAAAATATTTATATCTTCATGAAGAGGCGATTTTTGTCTGTGCATCGGATTTTATAAAATAAGGGCTGGTTGTATGTCTCCGCTTGCTACAGGAGACCTGGAAACAGCACATGTATCAGATAATAGAGTGCTACAGAAAGGATGATTATCCCTGCCCCTCTCCGTATCCCTGCCTGGTACGTGGTCAGAACCCGGAGAATGCCTGACACCCGCTCTTCGGAGAGGGCTGAGAGGAGAAGAAGCGGTGTCGCCATGCCGATTCCAAAGATGAGAAAGTGCACCAGGCTGATTATGGCTTCAGGTATGGTTGCTGAAATGGCAAAGATCATAAGGAGTCCGGCTGGGTTGCAGGGGAGGGCAACAAGACCGAAGAATCCACCGTACAGCAGAGCTGCTGCATGTTCGGACTTTGCCGTTTTGAATTGTATCGCTGGAAAGAGACGGCCCGGATCCAGGCCAAGGATCATTCCTGCACCAAGTAGGGCGAGGAGTATGTATATGATCGGGCTTATGAGTCGGATCGCTGTTGATAGCGGTGTATTCAGAATAGTCACAAAGAGAAGACCAAAGAGAAACATCGATCCGATTGCACCGGCACTGACGACGAGTCCCAGATACAGTGGGGAGTTCATCCTCCCCTCTCTGTTTGCTGAGGCGAGATAGGCCAGATAACCCGGATAGAGGGGGAGAACACAGACTGCACCGAGAGGGGTATAGATCCCGGCAAGATATGAGAGTATCAGTGTTTCAGAGGTTATCATGAAGAGAGATCTCCGGTGAACCCGGCAAGCCCTTCAGATGAAAAGATGCCGGATCCGAGGAAATAGATGGTATCGTTATAGATCAGTATCGTCTGTGGAGTTGACTGCATGACACTGATGCCAAAGGTCCTGATGAGTCCGATAGACAGTTGGTCGGGTGCAGTGACAAAATGACCCTCGTACTCGTTTCTCTCCACGTATTGCCTGACTGCTGCGTTCCCTTCATCGGGGTCGATATTCAATCCGATGACAACATAGGCTCCGGGATTTTCCCTCTGGAGATCTGTCGATTCTTTGAACTGGGCTCCACATGCGGGACATGAAGTGGTGAAGGTATGGATGATAACCGGCTTTCCAGAAGCCATCAAAGATCCAAGGGTGAACTCTTCCTCTGTTAGAATCTCGGTGAGTGGTATTGTCAACCATTCCGGTTTATCTGATGAAGCATCAGTCCCGCTGGAAATATCACTCTCAAGACCGGTACAACCACTGATAAGGAGGAAGAGTGCAGTCAGGCAGATGATAATTATTGATTTCATTGTATCTTCTCGTCCCATGATCTACCTCACTTTCTAACCGGGGAGGAAGATATAGTTTATCTCTTCTCCCCCACAGACCGGGCAGGCGGGGTTCTTCTCAAGCCTGATCTCATCAACCGTAGATAGCTCCCCATCCCAGTGCATGAGTCGGTTCTCCAGAAGCTCCCCTGTGCCGGTGAGGTACTTGATCACCTCGGTTGCCTGTACCATCCCGATGAAGCCGGGTGCTACCCCCACGACCGGGAAGACTTCAGCTGGTGGGGGGTGTGGGAATATACATGAGAGGCAGGCTGTTTTTCCTGGGATGATCGTTGTTGCCTGCCCGCAGAGACCGCGTATTCCGCCGTGGAAGAAGGGGATCTTCTTTGCATGTGCTGCCTGGTTCAGCAGGTACCTGGTCGGGAAGTTATCCATCGCATCGACGATACCGTCAGCATCTCCGATGAAATCGAGGACATTTGTCTCATCAATGGTTGTATCGATCGCCTCAATTGAGATGTCAGGATTGATCTCCCTGAGTTTTGCCGATGCTGATACCGTCTTCCTCTCCCCGATATCCCGGTTGAAGTGGAGTATCTGCCGATTGAGATTCGTCAGTTCCACGCTGTCTTTATCAACAAGGATGATCCGTCCCACCCCTGCAACGGCAAGGTAGATGGAGATGGGAGAACCAAGACCCCCGGCTCCGGCAATAAATATCGTTGATTGTTTCAGTAGCTCCTGGCCCTCTTCGCCGAAGAGCATGATCTGGCGTTTGTATCGATCACGTTCCTGAACAGAAAACATAGAATCCTCCAAAATGGATCTTACACGGTACTCCAAGAAGAGCCAAGGCCCGGAATCGAACCGGGATGTAGTTGATCTGCAGTCAACCGCGTAGCCACTCCGCCACCTTGGCACAGGCATTCACAATTGTGACTTTGCCATAATCTACTCTTCCCTCTGATATGTTAATGGCTTCGAATCCGGCAAAAAAAACCTCGTTTTGTGTCTTCAATCCGAAGGTATAATACTCCACAGAACAAAATATCGGGGAATTCACAATTGTGAAAGATAATGTGTGATAGAAATGTCTACCTTGACGCCAGAAGGAAAAGCGTTTCTTGTTGCTATAGGGACCGTGGAGCTTGATTGCCGGCTTATCCCGATTGCAACAAAGACATCGGCAACTGCCGGTCCCGGAGCCGGAGGGACGTCGATCTTCATCCGGTCAGGGGATCACAGAGTACGCCTGACGGTAAAGGAACATTCTCCATTGAAAGCTGTTCCAGATGAAGATGGTGTTCTCCTTCTTCATAACAATGAGCGGCTCATATGGGGGCAACTCGAAACACCACTCTGCCACTGTCCTGGACAGGCATACATTACCGTCAGTGAATGCTGTATCTTTAACTGCAGATTCTGCCCGGTTCCAAAACTTGATGGCGGAATAAAAAATATCGGGACGATCATCGGCATGGTCGAAGAGGCATCGGCAACCGGCAGGCTCAATGCAATCTCCCTTACAAGTGGTGTCGCCGTCACTCCTGAAGAGGAGGTGGAAAGGATGGTTAGGATTGTGGAGGCATTACACAGCCGTTTTGACCTCCCGATCGGTGTCTCGGTCTATCCGACGAAAGATTCAAGCCGGCTCCTCCATGATGCCGGTGTAGTTGAGATCAAGTATAATGTGGAGACGATGGATCCGGTGATCTTCGCGTCTGTCTGTCCTGATTTCTCCTTAACCGGGATACTCGATGCGCTCAGGGAGGCGGTATCAATCTTTGGGAAGAACGCGGTCTTTACAAATTTCATCATCGGCCTTGGTGAGGATGACAGGACAGTACTTGATGGTGTCACGACTCTTGCGCGGATGGGTGTAATCCCAAATCTCCGTCCGATCTCACCTTCCCCACTTCGTGAAGGGGAGATCACGATACAACGCCCCTCACAGGAACGTCTCCTGTACCTTGCAAAGGAGACGAAAAATATTCTGAAAAATAATGGCCTCGATGCCGCAAAAGCCCGTACAATGTGCCTTCCATGTACCGGCTGTGATATCACACCGTTTCGGGATGTTTAGTATTTGAGGTATAGTATGGAAGAAGAAAGAAATGAAACGCTTATCATTCTTGGGTGCCCCGAGGTTCCGGTGCAGCAGGCACTTGCACTGTATGCAGCAGATCGTCTGAATGAGTCTGGAACAGATGTTCTGATAGCCGGAAACAGCGCGGTACTGGTTCTCCTGAAGGTATCAGATCCAAAGAAGGTATACGCAAAGAAGATGATGGAACTCGATCGGTGTATCGAGGAACTTGCATCAGGGGAACGAACTCCGTCGACCTGTATCGTCTTTGCCCATAATGATGCCGGGATCAGTTACGCCACCACAATCCGGTATCTCTTTGAAGGCCGTCTCATCGTCGTTGTCTTTGGGAGAGAGGCAGAAGAACTCGCAGGACAGCTTGAGATCTCCTGCGAGCTGATCGTTGAGAAGGCGGTTCATAATCCTGGCAAACTCCGTAAAAAAATCGATGAGGTGCTTTGATGGGTTGCGTAGAAGATCTCGGCTATGAGGTTCTCCTCTCGATGGCCTCATTCAGAGAGTGCCGGAAATATGTTGAAAAACACTTCAAGGAAGTCTATTATGTTGATCCGGGTTTTAAGATCTTTGAGAAACGGATCATCGGTGTTCCTCCCATTGCTCTTGGAATAGATGGCGATGCGGTCATCCTCCCCTATACCAAACCCTGCCATGGGACCTATCTTCTCCGTGTTGTATCCTCAGATGATGTTGTGATGGTACAAAAGAAAGGGAGGGAAAAGCCATAAGGTCTCAAGGCAGTTATCAGGATAATATGCGTATTCATCATATTGAAGAACGGTGCCAGAAGTGACTGCACGGGATATATCAACTAAAATCCGCTTATTGGCTGAAGAGAAAAATGCGGTGATCCTTGCCCATAACTATCAGGTTGCCGGGGTACAGGATATTGCTGATATCGTTGGGGACTCACTCGAACTTGCCCGTGCAGCAGCAGAACGAAGAGAAGAGACGATCGTCTTCTGCGGAGTTGATTTTATGGCTGAGACTGCTGCCATCCTCTCCCCGGAAAAGACTGTTCTCCTCCCGGCACCCGATGCCCACTGCCCGATGGCAGGGATGATCGCCGGGGGTGATGTCCGGATGCTCCGTGAGCGGTTCCCTGACGCAGCAGTCGTTGCATATGTAAATACAACGGCTGAAGTGAAAGCAGAAAGTGACATCTGTTGCACTTCAGCGAATGCCCTGAAGATCGTCGAATCCCTCAAAGAAGATCAGGTGATCATGCTCCCGGACAGAAACCTTGCACGGTATGTGGCACGATTCACGGAAAAAGAGATCTTACTCTGGGAAGGGTACTGCTATGTCCATGACAGGATGACGAGTGCAGACGTCTCCAGAGCCCGTCTCGATCATCCGGATGCAGAGCTCCTCGTTCATCCCGAATGTCGGCCTGATGTGATCGATCTGGCAGATTATGTTCATTCAACCTCCGGGATGATCCGTCATATCTATGCTTCCGACAAGGTCGATTTTATCATCGGAACGGAGCCTGGCATTATTCATCAGATAGAGAAACAGTGTCCTGGCAAGCGGGTCTATCCCCTCTCTGAAAAAGCCGTCTGTATGAATATGAAGAAGACCTCCCTGGAGAAGGTCATCCAATCACTTGAGACTCTGACACCACAGATGGTGGTACCTGAAGAGATTGCCGCAAGGGCACGGGTTGCCATTGAGCGGATGCTTCAGATTTAAAGATCTTCAAGTTTTCCTTTCTGTGCAACGAACCGATCCCAGTTAAAAGGCTCATCGAGGATCTCAACCTCGACATGCTTGATTTCCCCAAGTCCGAGGACTGTCCTCTTCACCTGATCTTTTAAGTAATCAACGAGAGGACAGGCGCTTGTCGTCAGCACCATCGAGACGAGAACTGAATCATCCTTGACATGCACTTTTTTTACAAGTCCCAGATCGACGATGTCGATCCCGACCTCAGGATCGATGACTGTCCTGAGTGCGTTACGAACTTCCTCCTCTCTGATCAGTTCGTTCCTCTTCGCCTCTTTTGTCACATGGTCGCGTTCAAGCTCAAAGATCCTCTCTTCAAGCCTGCTCTGCCGATCGAGGAGACGGCTCACCACCCTGAGCATAGGATCCGGCAGATCTCCATGATCGAGGATTCCCGGGGTTCTCTGTTCATCAGGCCCGGCAATTCTTCCGGGAACCCCAATCACAGTTGCTCCGGCAGGAACGGGCCTGACAACAACCGATCCCGCACCAATCCGGGCACCATCTCCTATCTCGATCGGTCCAAGGACTGCGGCACCTGATCCGACAATAACGTCATCTCCGATCGTTGGATGGCGTTTGCCCTTCGTCAGTGATGTTCCTCCGAGAACAACCCCCATATAGATGAGGACATCATTGCCAATCTCTGCTGTCTCCCCGATGACGACACCTGAGCCATGATCGATGAAGACCCTTCTGCCGATGGTTGCGCCGGGGTGTATCTCGACTCCGGTAAGGGCACGTGAGATATGCGAAAGCAGGCGGGCAGGAAAACGAAGCCTGTATCTCCAGAGACGGTGTGCAATTCTATGTATCCAGATGGCATGCATCCCCGGATAGCAGCAGATCACCTCAAGGGTGGATCGTGCTGCCGGATCCTTCTCAAAGACCGTCCTGATATCTTCCCGTATGCCCATTACCCTTTCTCCTATGGTGTGAAGAGGCCGGTCGAAAGGTACCGCTCCCCGGTATCCGGCAGGATAACAACAATCAGCTTTCCTGCACTCTCCTCTCGTTCTGCTACCCTAAGAGCAGCTGCGAGGGCAGCACCAGAGGATATGCCTGCAAGGATCCCTTCGAGACGGGCAAGCTTCTGTGCCATCTCTTTCGCTTCGTCTGCGGTGACCTGTATTATCTCATCAATAAGGTCGAGCCTGAGGATCCTGGGGATGAATCCTGCACCGATCCCCTGTATTTTGTGGGGGCCGGGTTGTCCGCCGGAGAGAACGGGTGACTCAGTAGGCTCGACTGCAATTGCCATAAAAGATGGCTTTCGCCCTTTGATAACCTCGGCAATCCCGGTGATCGTGCCTCCGGTTCCAACCCCTGCAACAACGAGATCGACTTTTCCGTCTGTATCCCACCAGATCTCTTCAGCTGTTGTCTTTCTGTGGATCTCCGGGTTGGCCGGGTTCTCGAACTGCTGGGGCATGAAGCAGCCCCCTTCTTCTGCCAGAGATGTTGCCTTCCGGATTGCTCCACCCATCCCTTCGCCACCCGGCGTCAGGATCAGTTCAGCTCCAAGAGCAGAGAGAACCTGCCGCCGTTCGACACTCATCGTCTCTGGCATGACGAGGGTGATGGGGTGGCCGCGTGCGGCTGCAACAGCTGCCAGGGCGATCCCGGTATTTCCGCTCGTCGGCTCAACGATCATTATCCTCTGCCCTTTGTTCAGTCTCCCCTCTCTCTCTGCCTTGTCGATCATTGCAAGCCCGATCCTGTCCTTGACGCTGTGCATCGGGTTGAAGGACTCGACCTTAACGACCACTATTGCCGATAAACCCTCGGTGATCCGGTTCAACCGGACAAGGGGGGTGCTGCCGATTGTTTCTGTTATATCATTATAGATCTTACCCATAGTTTTCCTCCTTATGTGCATCTGCCAACAAGCCTGCTGATCGCCTCACTGGTGATGATACCGATCACCCGCCTCTTCTCATCAATGACCGGGAGGGCTGAGATGGAACGCTCCTGCATTCTGCGTGCCGCTTCCCGAACCGGCTCATCCGGCAATGCAGTGAGAACATCCCTGCTCATGATCTCTTCAAGAGTCCTGTGGCCGCACGCGACAGCCTTAGCAATATCCCAGGATGTTACGATCCCGGAAATCTGCTTCTTCTCTCCAAGCACAGGGAGATGATTGACGCTCTCATTGATCATTATTCTGGATGCTTCAAGTATCGAAGCCGACTCTGCGAGAGTGGGTATTCCGCCCTCCATTACATTTCTGACGAGGAGGCGGTCGAGGAAATCCCCGATAATGTAATTGAGCTGACCGGATTCGAGCAGGAAGGCATCATGCCCGTATTTCGATCGAATTTCGCAGTACTGCACATCTATCTCATTTTCTGTGAGTGATGCTACCAACTCCTCTGACTGGTATGGTGGGTACAGCCAGTCGCTTGATACCGAGACAACGAGGAACGATGAGCTGGCATTTGCAAATCCGGCAGCAAGCGTTCCGTCCTGTGAGAGATCGAAGTAATCGAGTGCCCGTGTGATATAGAGATAGCTGTTTGGATCGAACCGGCGGGTGAATGAGTCACCCTGATGATGCAGGTAACTCTCTACCTGAAACTCTGTTGCAAATTCATAGTTGATCCCTTCAGGTCCAAAGAATCTCCTTCCGAACTTCTCATGCATCGCTTCATCCGAGAGGTACGTGATATGACCGATCATCTGGGCAAGACCGAGCCCGCGCGTAGGAGGATCAGCAGGTGAATACTCTCCCCCTTTCCATGCGGGATCAACCATAATTGCCTGACGTCCGACTTCATTAAATGCGATCTGCTGGGGTGATGATCGGGCGGTGGTTGCAATAGCAATTACCTTGCTGACCGCCTCCGGATAGAGAACCGACCAGGCAAGCGCCTGCATTCCTCCCATCGATCCGCCAGCAACCGCAGCGAGTCTTTTGATACCTAAATGGTCGATGAGCCTCTTCTGAGCCCTGACCATATCCTGAATGGTTATGACAGGAAAACCCGGTCCATATGGCTTATTGGTCTTTGGATTGATTGAGGCGGGTCCAGTTGAACCCTTGCATCCTCCGATAACGTTTGAACAGATGACGAAGTACCGGTCGGTATCAAATGCCTTTCCCGGCCCAATAAGCGTCTCCCACCACCCCTTCTTTCCAGACTCCGGATCGACTCCGGCCGCATGGGCGTCTCCTGAGAGGGCATGGCAGATGAGGATTGCATTACTCTTCTCACGATTCAGTTTTCCATAGACCTGGTATGCGATGGTGAATGGGCTGAGAGTCGCTTTTGATTCAAGGAGAAGCGGCTCATCAAAGGTGACCGTCATCGTCTGCGTTGTTGATAATGATCGTGCCATGTCTTTCTCCTGGTATTTTCACAATTGTGAATCTTCTATACATGAATGAACTGATGCTTATAAAAAAGTTGTTGTTCAGGCCTTTTGGCGAAGATATTTATCACTCACTAACTTAACAATTGTGAAATACTTATGGTGGGAAGTGATGGCTTTGAAGTTACCCTGTCAGATGATCGTATGGGATGTACTCCCGGCTATCCGGGCAGCGATCGCAGAGGAGCTGATTTCGTGCGGTTCCACCCAGCATGAGGCTGCTGAAATCCTTGATTGTGCTCCCTCTGCCATATCGCAGTACCTTTCGGGAAAGCGAGGGTACAGAATTGTTTTTGAGGCGGATATCCGCACCCTGATCAGGGATCTCGCATCTGATCTCCATTCTGGTAAAGAGATAGATCTGGCATCCCGGATTTGCAAAATCTGCGTGAAGATGCGGGAAGGTGAACAGTCCTGCGGTTCTTGTGAGGATGTGGAATGAAATGGATGATCTGAAGAGGAATGTCAGGGAAGTAGTAAAAAAGAACTCTCCCCTTGTTATTGCCTTCTCAGGCGGTGTGGATAGCGCTCTTCTGGCAGCCATTGCAGAGGAGACGATGCCGGGCCAGGTTCGCTATATCCTCCTTGACTCACCCGTTGTACCCCGGCGGGCAGTTGCTGATGCACTCAGGGTGGCTGAGGAGATTGGAATAGACTGTGAGATTGCTCCGTTCCCAATTCTTCAAAATGAAGCATTCTGCCGGAATCCGAAAGATCGGTGTGCCATCTGTAAGCGCGATTCGTCACGTGTCTTCAAGGAGCGTGCAGCTGGTGCTGCAATAGCTGACGGGGCGAATCTCTCGGATCTCGGGGAGTACCGCCCGGGTCTTGCTGTTGCCGATGAGGAAGGTGTGGTGCATCCTTTCATTGAAGCCGGTGTTGATAAACCGGGAATCCGTGAGATGGCACGTGAATGCAATCTGAGCTTCTGGAACAAACCCTCAAATGCCTGTCTTGCCACCAGGATTCCCTATGATGAACCGATCACTCCTGAAAAACTCAGGATGATCGAGGAGGGGGAGGAGATCCTCTCCGAATGTGGTTTTTCACAACTGCGTCTCCGTGTTCATGGCGATATCGCCAGAATTGAAGTCCCTGAAGATGATCTTTTGGATCTCATCGCCTGCCGTGAGAAGATAACCGATGCCTTCAGGCGCCTTGGCTTTCTCTATGTCACCCTCGATCTTACGGGATATCGGAGCGGGAGTATGGATGAGGGATCATGAATGTCGATACAATCCGCTCTGACTTTCCGATAACCAGTGATCTCATCTATCTCGACTCTGCTGCAACCAGCCTGATGCCCCGGCAGGTTGCAGAGGCGATCTCTGAGTACGATCTCAGGTACAGGGCAAATATTGGAAGAAGTGTCCACCGGCTATCCGTCATTGCAACCCAGAAATATCTTGATGCTCATGATCGTATTGCTTCTTTCATTGGGGGCGAATCCGGAACCACGGTGATCACAAAGAATACGACTGAGGCGATCGGAATTGTTGCTTCAGGGATCTCCTGGAAGAAGGGGGATCGGGTGGTGACGACTGCTCTTGAACACCATTCAAACCTCCTTCCCTGGCTACGTCTAAGAGAGAGGGGTGTTATCGTTGACCTAATCAGACCGGATGCTGATGGATCTATAGATCCGGCAGCATTTGAGGCAACCGTCACAGATGAGACACGCCTCGTTGCGATCACCCATGCATCAAATGTCCTCGGAACACTTCTTCCTGTCAGGACAATTGCTCACATTAGCCATGACCACGGTGCTGAACTCCTTCTGGATGGTGCCCAGTCAGTTCCTCATCTCCCAATAGATGTGAAGGATCTTGGATGTGACTACCTCTGCTTCTCAGGACACAAGATGCTCGGACCAACCGGAACCGGTGTACTCTGGATGAAGGAGATGGATCTCGAACCCCTGCTGATTGGAGGAGGGTCGGTTGAGCAGGCATCAGTTGATGGATACACCTGTATCGGGGATTACCGCCGGTACGAGGGAGGCACCCCTCCGATCGGGGGAACAATCGGCCTTGGAAAGGCGGTTCAATATCTTGAATCGATCGGGATGAAGAATATCCAACGTCATGAAGAGCATTTATCCCAACGGCTTCTCAATGGTCTTTTTGATATTGATGGCGTAGCTGTGTATGGATCTGATTATCCAAATGATCGGATAGGTGTCGTCTCCTTCACTGTCTCCGGGATGCATCCACACGATGTTGCCCATATCCTTGATGAGGCAGCGGATATTATGGTACGATCCGGAGATCACTGCTGTAAGCCGTTGATGGATCTGCTTGCTCTTCCAGAGGGAACGGTTCGGGCAAGTACCTATCTCTATACAACAGATGAGGAGATCGATCTCCTTCTCAGGACGCTTGAAGAGATAACACGGATGGTGAAATGATGTTTCAGAAACTTCCGACACTTCGTGTCATAGATGATACTGTCACCGGGATTCTTCACCCGGTCATCGAGGAGGTGCCGATCGCCGTCCTTGTGAATGGCAGGCATATCCTCACTGCAATGACAAGCCCGGTGATGTTGCGCGAATTTGTGATCGGGTACCTCTATACCGAGCGGATCATCAGCTCTCTCGAAGATATCGAGTCGATCAGGATTGAGGATACGAAGATAAGTGTCCTGACGAAGAATCCTTTTGAAATCCTTGTTTCAAAGAAGACTGTTCTCTCCGGTTGCGGCGGGACGAGTTCGTTTCTGGATTCCACACACCTGCCGCATGCACCGCAAGGGTTTGTGCTCTCTCCGGGTATTATCCAGGCGGCAGTGAAGGCTGGGCTCACCTCAGATCTTCACATCGAAACAGGAGGAATCCATATCGTCGGACTTTTCAATAAAGAGGGGGCGGCGATCCGGATTGTTGAGGATATCGGACGCCATAATGCCCTTGACCGGGCGATAGGTTTTGCTCTTGAAGCCGGAATTGATCTCTCAGAAACCTTTGTCATCTGCTCTGGAAGAATCTCATCGGAAATGGCGAGAAAGTGTCTCATTGCAGGCATCCCGATTGTTGCTTCACGAGGTGCTACAACGACGCTTGCAGTTGCGATAGCAAAACAGGCAAACCTGACACTAATCGGATTTGTCAGGTCAAACAAGATGAATATCTATTCCGGTGCAGAACGGATAACAGGTACTGTCATGGTACCTGAGTGATCTGATACTATCGCGTATTATGGAGTTTCTCGAAAAAATGGGCTCTCCCATCTGCTGGCAATAGCGAAGCGGGTCACATTACTCATATCGGTGTGAGGGAACACAAACGTCCGGTGGAGATCAGATCTCTGTCCGGATGATCTGAACCGGACAGAGATCTGCTGCATCTATTACGCAGTCGCTTAGATCCTGGGGGGCTTCTCCTTCCGCAATGATTCCCCTCACCCGGAATTCTTCATTAATCTGGCTGAATGAATCATCAGGATTCTGCTCGAAAAAGTCCGGGCAGGTGTCCCAGCAGGATCCACAACTGATACATCCTATACGATCAATACTGACTTTCATGCGGATTTACAGGTATTGAGTAAAGACTCATTCGTGTTTATGTCCGGCATTCCCGACATGCTTCTCGCTCTCTCCGGCAGCGCCGGTTACGGAGGCATAGAGATGGTGTGAATATACTACCCATCCGATGAATGCTTCAATATATTCCCTTCCGGCAGCTACATCATTCAGATCATATGTTTTCTTCTGCATAACATGATGGAACCGATGGATCAGATCCTCTTCAATTGTCTTGAGAATAAAACTGATCGTCTCCCCGGGATCACCGGTCTCGATTGCTTTCTCGGCTCTTGGAACTATCGGCCCTTCACTGAGACCAGCGGGTTTCATACCGGTGTAGGGGGCTCCCTCACCAGCACGGTGGAGCCGGATGCAGTTCTCAAAGAACCAGTCATCGGCAACATCCTGAGAATCTTTTCCGGCTTTTCTGGCCCGCAGGGTTCTTTCAAAGATATCTTTCAGTTCTTCTTCTGACTCTTCCGGAATCCAGATAAGGACATAATTGAGGTTCTCTGTTTCCAGCGCTTTCTTTGCCGCTGTTACAACAGGACCATCTCGTGTATCACAATGTGGAGGCATGGAAATCACTTCTCTTCTTTATAACAAGACATGCTTATTCATCTGGGATTAATAATGTATCTGTCAGGGAGCAATACCAGCATTGGTCACCACTTTTTCACTCCTCTTCTTTCCCGGTAATTTTCCGATACATATCCTCGCCGACGCATTCTTTTGCATATCTGCACCAGCGGACACAGGAGATGATGTCGTTATAAATGACAAAACCGCATCTCTCGCATGCTGCTTTCATCTCATCCGAGAAGATCTCAATTTCGTCTCCGCATTGCGGGCAGGTTCGTAGTTCAAGTGTGGGACTTCTGAGGTTAGCTGCTCCCGGACATGTACACTGCATTGGCTGCTCTCCTGATGGAATCAATGGGAAAAGGCACTCTTTCATCGATCTTCATGTCACTCCTCCCTCCATTGATATCCCTGACATTCATTTCTGAAAAAGTGAGGGGATCTGCCTCAAGCTTTATGCCTGAAGCATCCGTGCCATATCGTCTTCAACAGTCGTGTTCGGTTTCAGATCGAAGTTCTTCACAAGCACATCAAGAACCGTCGGGGAGATGAATCCCGGAAGCCTGGGACCGAGGGTGATGTCCTTTATTCCAAGGGAGAGGAGTGAGAGGAGGACGAGGCATGCCTTCTGTTCATACCATGCGATGTTGTATGCGATCGGAAGATCGTTGATCCCAACACCGAATGCCTCTGCAAGTGCCTGTGCGATCACAACAAGCGAGTAGCAGTCATTGCACTGCCCTGCATCAAGCACCCGGGGGATGCCGCCGATATCCCCGAGTCCGAGGTTGTTGTACCGGTACTTGGCACAGCCTGCTGTGAGGATGACAGTATCTTGTGGGAGTGCTTCTGCAAATTGTGTATAATACTCCCGGTCCTTGCGTCTGCCATCACAACCTGCCATCACGATGAATTTCTTAATGTCCCCATTCTTCACTGCATCGACAACGGTTCCTGCAAGAGCAAGGACGGCATCATGGGCACAGCCGGTGATCAGATCCGCACCGCTCCCCGGAAGAGCCTGGGGGGGTTTTGAAGCTTTTGCTGCTGCAATGACTGCCGAGAAGTCTTTGCTTCCGTCGGCTGAAGCCGGAATGTGGGCAACACCGGGGTAGCCGGCCATTCCTGTGGTGTATATCCTCTCTTTGTAGGAGTCCTTTGGTGGCACAATACAGTTTGTGGTGACAAGAACCGGTCCATTGAAACTCTCAAACTCCTCCTTCTGGTGTGGCCATGAACCGCCATAGTTCCCGACAAGGTGGGCGTACTTCCTGAATGCAGGATAGGCATGGGCAGGCAGCATCTCGCCGTGGGTGTAGATATCCACACCCGCATCACGTGACTGCTCAAGGAGCATCTCAAGATCCTTTAGATCATGCCCTGTGATCAGGATGCCGGGGCGCGACCCGACGGTGGTCTTCACACTCGTGATCTCCGGCTTTCCATATGCGCCGGTGTTTGCTGCGTCAAGGAGTGCAAGGACTTTGACACCATACTCTCCACATTCGAGGACGAGCCCTACCATCTCGTCAACAGCGAGATCCTGGAGAGTCGATGCAAGCCCTCTCTGGAGGAACATCTCGATCTCCGCATCGGTCTTTCCAAGCACCTCTGCATGGGTATAGTAGGCGGCTATCCCCTTCATCCCAAACAGGAGAGTCGAACGGAGCGATCTCACATCTTCGTTCTCTGTTGCAAGGAGGCCGACAGCCTTCCCTTTCTCCAACATCTCACCCTCGGAAGCAGGCTTCCAGGTACAGGCATCCGGCTCATCATCTCCTGCAGGGGGGAGTGCATCACGGATGGTGATTGCTTTCTTGATCAGATCAACAAACCTCGCCTGATCGAAGTTCACGTTCGTGAGGGTCGCAAAGAGGGAATCAGCGATAAATATTCCTGCATCCGGATCATCTCTGCCACTCTCCATCGCCGCAAGGTTTCTGACAGCTATTCCTTTGCAGAGATATACCAGGAGATCCTGGTATATGGCAATTTCATCCTCTTTTCCACAGACTCCCTTGACGGTACATCCGGTGCCTTTGGCCGTTTCTTCACACTGGTTACAGAACATTTCCATTCTCCTTTTGATATCTTTTTGATACAAGATATCTATTGCATACTATTATATAAATAGGAGTGAGTTTCCAATACTATACCATGCAGGAAGGGTGCACGGTTAACCAGTCGGTTAGATACCTCTCAAAGAAATGGATGTTCCTGATCATCCTTGAGCTGTACAAAGGGGAATCCTATACCCGGCGTTTCTCCGAGCTGCGGCTTTCTCTTGATGGGATCACCCCGAAAGTCCTCTCCGAGCGGCTGAAGGAGCTTGAGGATGAAGGAATTCTGACCCGCTGTATCGACACCAGCGTCTTTCCGGTCCGCTCAGAGTACAGCCTGACGGAGAGCGGCCTCGACCTGGTCGGGGTTATCAGAGATATTAAGCACTGGGCACTCAAATGGAAGATAGATAACCTTCCCTGTGGCGAGCAGGATTGTAAGGATTGCATCTTATAGGAGGAAAAAACCATGAAAAGACAGATCATCAGGATTAATGAGGATCTCTGCACCGGGTGCGGGGACTGCATCCCCGACTGCCCCGAGGGTGCGCTCCAGATCATCGATGGTAAGGCAAGGCTGGTCAGCGATCTCTTCTGCGATGGCCTTGGCGCCTGTATCGGCACATGTCCTGAAGGGGCAATCTCGGTCATCGAACGGGAGGCCGAGCCTTATGATGAATGGGAGGTGATGCGGACGATCGTTTCCAAGGGTGATGCTGTCATCAGGGCGCATCTTGAACACCTGGATTCACATGACCGGATGGATCTCTATGAACGGGCTGTTGCCTTCCTCCAGGAGCATGATATCCCGGTGCCCTACCAGGAGAAAGGGCCGATAGAGTCCCCCTGCACCCACCCGGGCTGTCCGGGAACCACTCCAGACACCATCATCCGGGATGATGTGAAGGGAGGTGGGGCTCCGGCACCATCAGAACTCCGGCAGTGGCCGGTCCAACTCCGGCTCATCAATCCGGCAGCACCCTGTTTCGATGATGCAGATCTCCTCGTCTCCTCAGACTGCGTCCCGTTTGCGTATGGAAATTTCCATGCCGATCTCCTGAAGAACCGTGTGCTGGTTAACTTCTGCCCGAAACTGGATTCGGATATTGAAGGGTACATCCAGATTCTGGTCGAGATCGTCACCCTGCACACGATCAAAACGATCACCGTCGCCCATATGGAGGTGCCCTGCTGTTCCGGTGTCCGGTATGTGGTTGAGCGGGCAATGGAGGAAGCCGGGGTGGATATCCCGATCATCGAGAAGACGATCACGGTTGAAGGTGGACTCAGGTAATCCTCTCTCCTCTTTTATGATTACATCTCTCCTGTGGCGGTGAATTAACATGCTGATAGCAAAATCACTCTTTCTGCCCCCTCTTTTTCAGTCTCCATCCCCTGAAGATGAAGAATGGAACTGCAAGAACTGGTGCATAGAGGAGGGGTGCGGAGACTTCTTTTGTGGGTTCTTCATCGCCAGTGATCGAGAGTGATATCGCGAAAGCCCGGGTCATTTCTCCTTTTTGATCCTCGCCCTCATCCTCTCCTTTCTCTGTTGATATACTCCCTACAATGATGAATCTGTCATCTGCGATAAGGAGTGCATTCCCTCTACTATATCCCCCTCTTCTGATGGAGGTCTGCAGTGCATCACTGAGTTTCATAGTATTACCAGGTAGACCGTTCTGTCCAGGTATTCCTTGGGGCAGTCCACTTTAGCGCTATTCCCGAATTTGGTGACTTT
>LDZU01010014.1_pt1 | contig 25104 bp, 18 predicted proteins | sample 615531 | NCBI WGS metagenome assembly LDZU01 (sample SAMN03408293, study PRJNA278302) | terrestrial metagenome | isolation source: oil reservoir sample SB2 | place: USA: Alaska, North Slope, Schrader Bluff formation | collected 2011-09 | reverse complement strand
CGGTCCACGGGCTGCCCAATACCTGATTGCGACGGCAAAAACACGGGCGGCAATTTACGGGAAACCTACTCCAGATGAGGAGGATATTGATGCCCTGACCCTACCGGTCCTTCAACATCGGGTCCTCCGAACTTTCGCCGCTGAAGCAGAACAAGTGGATATCGAAGCAATTATCCGGCACATTGTGCAAAAATAATGGAACAAAAAAGGGAGCATTCCCGAGCGATTACCTTATCCGATTTAATTTTTTTTGACACCCTGGATTTAAAGGTCCGACAGGTAGTAGAAGGATTTCTTCTGGGCCTTCACAATTCGCCGTATCATGGATTCAGTGTGGAATTTTCACGCCATCGTGCCTATAATCCCGGAGATGATATTCGTCATCTGGACTGGAAGGTTTACGGCCGGACAAACCGGTATTATATTCGTCAGTATGAACAGGATACCAATTTATCTGCGTATCTTCTGGTGGATAGCAGCCGTTCCATGGGATTTGGCAAGCCATTTAGCAAATTCACGGCCGCTTCGGTGATTGCTGCATCACTGGCCAGCCTTTTGGTCCGTCAGAATGATGCTGCAGGATTGTGTCTTTTTCAGGATAAACTTGTAACCTTTATGAAGCCCAAGGCCATTTCATCCTATCCGGTTGAAATGATGAAAATCCTTTCCCAAACATCTGTTGCGGGCACCACGTCCACTGCATCAGCCCTCCACCAGCTTGCAGAGATGATTAAACACCGCGGGCTTGTGATATTAATATCCGATCTTTGGGATGATCAGGAGGCTGTTCTAAACGGAATCCGCCATTTCCGCCATTATGGACACGAAGTGATGGTGATTCATATCTGGAATCCGGAAGAAATATCATTGAAAACCCGGAGGAAAACAGAATTTATTGATATGGAAACTGGAGAACGAATTAAGGCGGATAACCGGAGGATCAAAGAGGAATATGAACAGACACGGTCTGCCCTGCAACGGACATATTTGGAAACCCTGGGTGATATGGGAGTGGATTATCTCTTTTTCAGGACGGATGATGATTTAAGGACGGTTCTCATGACCTATCTGCTGAAGCGCATGGAATTGCTGTAAAGCGATGATAAAAAAAGAGACGCCTCCATAGGACGTCTCTTTTTGTATGGAAGATGATTGTTCAATTATTTGATAAAGACCATTTTTTTACAATCCCTGAATTCTTTTGTCTGGATTGAATAGAGATAGAGTCCTGTACTTACCATTTTACCCTGAGCATTGGTTCCATCCCAGGTGATGGAATACTGTCCGGCATGTTGACCGGTAAAGGACCATTCCCTGATGAGTTGGCCATTCAGATCAAAAATCTTTAGAACCACATCATCCGTACGGGGAAGCTGGAAAGCAATTTTTGTTTCGGGATTGAAAGGATTGGGATAATTCTGTTCCAATCTGAATGATTCAGGGATTTGAAGGTTTTCAGGGATCTCTGTTGTAATAAAATCAATGATGAAATCGTCAAAATACAATACACCGGTTCCCTTGTTATCATCGCTGGTTTCTGCGAGATAAAAGCGTGTCCATGTAATAGGATAGGTAAGGACTGCACTGGGGTTCGCCCAGCTGGGAATGGCATCATCTATGTTGACTTCAATCCGTTTCCAGGTATCAACCCAGTCGATACCCGGACTGGCATCGGTAAAGTTTATGAGAAATTTTTCACCGTCTGCATCTTTAAACTCACCCCGGAGCCAGTGACCCTTCCCATCGCCGTAAATATGAATCCCGATTTTATCAGGATGGCCTGACACAGGGATATTGCAGTTCATGTAGAGGGCACTGGTACCGCCTGTTGTCAGGGAATAAGAAAGCTTTCCGGATGAGGGTTTGGATATATAAATGCTTGTGTCTGTTTTAAAAGTACAATCGTTGATGACGACATTAACCCCTGTCAGCGTAAAACCGGAGACACTGGAAAAATCATTTACCAGAACGGAAGTTGAAATGCCGACAGTTACCGGTACGGATCCGGTTATGGTATCGTAACGGGCACAGATAAGGCCTTCTCCGCTTTGGGTGGCTGTGAAAAACCCGCTTTCCGAAATGGTTCCCACATCTCCTTCAACCCACCACGCATAATCGGAGAGGGCAAAAGTGATGAGATTTCCGTAATTGTCAAAAGCATCCACGTCCATTTGCTGAAAATCACCTTCATTTAAAATGACGGGATTCGGTGTAAGCTCCAACTTTGACAGAATACTTTTTTTCACTAGCGCAGAATCGACAACATGCCCTACACGGGCGTATACATATGCGCTGACGGTATCGTTTGATGCCACGAAAAGTCCGTTTTCATCGATAGTTCCCAGTGTTGAATCACAGCTCCAGAGAAGCGTGGAATCCCGGATATTCACATCATTGTAGAACATATCCAATCCCCGGACGCTGAATTGGATCTCAGATCCGGCAATGGCATAGACCAAAGACGGGGTGATTCGTAAATGTGCCAGGTTACTATCCGGAGCCGTGCTTACAACAAGAAAACAGTTTGAAACGGTTCGCTCACCACCGGGATCCGAAGGGCTGTTTTTTATTTCACCCCGGACCAGCATAGTTGTAGAGCCCCCGCCATCCAGATTGATCCCGTGATAGACCCCCCATTCCAGCATGTACGCTGCCAGCTCCTGATAGGTCATACCGATAGAGTAACCCGGTTGACGGCCGTCTACGGTAAAAAGATAGAATTTTGTCGAATCTGCGTTATATCCTGCCGCAGTTCTTGGGTGCCGGTCTCCTGAACTGCCTACATTTACTCCATCCCGAATCAGAATCGTGTTTCCCCCCACGAGCTGTGTAAATTTTTCAGGACCCGGGATCATGTTTTGGACCAATTGAATGGTATCATCAACACTCAGCTGATTGATGAAAGCGGCAGCGGTTCCATGACCTGAGAGGATTGCCTTACCTTTGGACAGTGGCATATTTCCCTGGTTGGTGCGGATTTCTTCAACCACACAAAGAAGCGTATCGTTTACAAACCATCCTGATATAGGCACGATACGTGCCTCCGAACCATACGCATTTGTTCCTGTCGCCTGTCCAAAAAATGAATTGAACAGTATCATCTGATCGGTATTCCGGCCGGTATTAATTCCGGATATGGGCACGGATCCTGAATCGGATATGACTACACCGGTAAATGCAACATCCGCAATTGATGGAACATTTTCTACGCTGACTCCGATGCTCTGCCAGGCTTCATCGGTTTTGACAATTTCACCGTTGGAAATCTGGGCTCCGATGGGAACACCATTGGATGTGTTATAAAAATCTCCGTTTACACCGCCAACTATCCGGTGATATTTCCGGTCTTTCCGGGCTGCCATTGAAGATGTGCGTTCAAAGGCATTCAATTTATCGCCGGCTTTCACAGTTTCAAAGGTTATAAAAGGATTGGTCAGATCCACCACCAGCACATCAAATTGAAAGGGGCCGTTGTCCCTGGATTCAGAATAATACATGACACCCGGCCCCACACGCATACTGTCCAGGTGATCAGCATAGATTCCCGTGTAAAGCATACAAAGTGCCACCATCACAATCAGGAATTTTCCGGCATACATCAATGATTTCATCGTTCTACCCTTTAATTGTTTAATATGTTAAATAATTTTAACCCAAAATAAATATATGATGTAAATACATTGAGGGCAAGAAACAAATCATAAAAATGAGCCTGGATATCCTCATTTGATAAAGGGTGATAGAAATCAGACAGTGACAATTTGTACCGAAAACGGTTGAAATATTTCTTATGATAAGGATAAAAAAAGCCATACACCTCTTGAATATATAAATAACAATATAAACTTGACATTAATTTCAAGTGGAATTATTTTGTCCCCGGGGGCTTTTCAATATAGTAACAAACATATATAATAATTAGCTTTAACTACCGATACCGAACCACCAAATTCTGCTTGTTTGAAATAAACGTTTGGTTCCATCATCACGATCAACCAATCTGTCAACAGATAATCCCTCAAAAACTTAAAACTCAAAACTCATCATTTAACCACAGGGCACGCCACAAAGTGACCATCCGCATGTTCTTCAAGGGAAGGTACAGCCTGGGCACAAGAGGGCAGGGCCAATGGACACCGGGTACGGAAGGGACATCCGGAGGGTTTATTAAGGGGATTGGGGACATCGCCTTTGAGAACGATCCGTTTTCGGTTTTTCCGGGATGGATCCGGTAGGGGAACAGCGGATAAAAGGGCTTTACTGTACGGATGCCTTGGATGATGATATACATCCCGGGCTTTGCCCATCTCCACAATATTGCCCAGATACATCACAATAATCCGGTCAGATATGTGTTCCACAACAGAAAGGTCGTGGGCGATAAAAAGGTAAGACATGTTGAATTCATCCTGAAGATCCTGCATTAGGTTAATGACCTGGGCCTGGATAGAAACATCGAGGGCAGAGACCGGTTCATCGCATATAATCAGTTCAGGATTTGTTGCCAGTGCCCGGGCTATTCCAACCCGCTGGCGCTGGCCGCCTGAGAATTCGTGAGGATATCGCCGTGACTGTTCCGGCTGCAAACCCACCTTGTCCAGTAGCCATCCGACACGCTCTTTTTGCTCTGCCTTACTCATGTTTGTGTGTAACTGTAAGGGTTCACTGATAATTTGAGCTACCGTCATCCGGGGGTTCAGGGAGGCATAGGGATCCTGAAATATCATTTGGACATCGGAACGGAAAGTGCGGATTTTTTTTTGGCTGTTTTTGATAAAATTGACTTTTTTTCCTTTCAGGTGATAGATGATATCACCGGAAAGTTCTACATCCGGCGCCACATGCTTTAGGATATTGACCAGTGCACGACCCACGGTTGTCTTACCGCATCCCGATTCACCTACCATTCCTACAATTTCTCGTTTTCTGATGGAGAAAGTAATGTCATCGACAGCTTTAACTGTAGCTACCTTATGGGATAAAACTCCGCCAAAGACGGGGAAATGGACTTTCAGATGTTGAACATCAAGGAGGGGAGATGAATGTATGTTTAGATTCATGCTTTTGATTCCATTTTTTGTTGAACCACATGGCAGCGGACAAAGTGGCCGGGGCGGATTTCCCGGAGCCCGGGTTCCACCGTATCACAGATGTCAATTTTCTGATCACAGCGGGTACAAAATTTACACCCTTCCGGAAGTTTTAAAATGCTGGGAACCATTCCCCGGATTGTTTTCAGTTTTTCCTTTTTTTCCGTATCCAGTGGATTTGGGATGGATTGAAGAAGTCCCAATGTGTAGGGATGCAGTGGGTGATTAAACAGTTCTTCCACCGGAGCTTCTTCCTGGATCATCCCGCCGTACATCACGATCACCCGTTCACAGGTTTCCGCCACCACTGCGAGGTCATGGGTAATCAGGACAATAGCGGAATCGCTTTTCTTATTTTTTATTTCCAGCATTAAATCCAGAATCTGAGCCTGAATGGTTACATCCAGTGCTGTTGTCGGCTCGTCGGCGATGAGAAGGGAGGGATCCTTAGCCAACGCCATGGCAATCATGACCCGTTGTCGCATACCTCCGGAAAATTGGTGAGGATAATCTTTCATGCGGGATGCAGGATCGGGGATTCCCACCAGTTCAAGAAGCCGGACTCCTTTCGTGAAGAGCTGTGTTTTCTTCTTTTTATAGGATTCGGGGATGGTTTTATCCCAGAGAAAAATCCCACCGGCAAAGGCGGATGGGAGCAGAAGTCCACCAAGCAATGAACCGGTAATGGCGGAAAGCTGAAAAGTCCACCCGGCTGCAAGCTGACTGAAAAAGAGGAAGATTGCAGCAACAATTCCCATCGCAGAAGCACGGAATTTCCAGGAATGTCCCCGAAAAGATTCCGCCAGATTGATGACACGGTCCCGGATAAATTCTTTAAAAGATTTGGGTTCCAGGGATTCTTCTATTTGCATACCGATGGTATAGACCGGGTTCAGGGATGTCATGGGTTCCTGAAAAATCATGGCGATATTCCGTCCACGGTAATTCCTCATCCGGGAATAGAGCTTTTCCATGTACTTTCTGAGAGCCTTTTTCCTTGGAGAATTGTAGAAAATCCGGATTGTCGCCCAGATATCCAAAACAAAAGAAAACACCATAGGAAGCAGACCTGATACCGGCAACAATGCATAGATAACAAGCCAGAGAATGAAGAAGGCACCGGCAGCCCATTTTCTTTGTTTTTCTGACAGGCTATTGAAAAAGCGGTATTCAGGAACGTCAAAGACCTTACGGTATTCGGCACCGTCAAAGATCAGTTTATCCCGGAATCGGATCGATCCTTCGATCACTTCTCCGGGAGGATTGGGGATGAGTTGGATCAGCGAGAGCACCGAGACTGATTTTCCGGATCCTGATTCACCGACGATACCCAGTGTTTCCCCTTCGTAGATATTGAAATCAACTCCGTTTACGGCAGTCGCCCAGTCGTCTCCCACTTTGAACCGGGTTTTGAGTCCTTTTATTTCAACCAGTTTTTTTCTGTTCATCGCAACCTCGAATAGACTTTGGGGTCAAAGGCTTCCCGGACACCCTCGCCAATGAAAACAATGCAGAGAAGGGTAAGAAATTGTGCCGTTACCGGGGCAAAAACCATCCACCATTTTGTAATATTGGAAAGACCCACATCCAGCATCTGTCCCCAACTGGGTGTCGGTGGCGGCATCCCAAATCCCAGATAATCCAGTCCTACAAGGGCCAGAATACCCATAACAACGGCAAAGGGGAAATACGTAATGACGGGTACCAGGGAATTGGGAAGGATATGTTTAAACATCACCTTAAAGTCACTTTGTCCCATAGACAGGGCGGCAGCCACATAATCTTTGGCCTTTTCCCTGTAAAATTCTGCCCGCATCAGGTAGGTCATACTGATCCAGTTGACGATGGTGTAAATCCCGATCAGCAAGAGAAAGGACGGTTTCATGATGGATACGAGGATAATGATGACGTACAAAATCGGCATACTGGACCAGATTTCGATAATGCGTTGGAAGAAGAGATCAAATTTTCCGCCGAAATACCCCATGGATCCACCGATCAGGATACCGATTATGTAATTCAGGACCGTCAACAACAGGGCAAATGAGATGGAAATATTAAAAGCGTAGCAGAGCCTTGCGAAGACATCCCGTCCTGTATTGTCCGTCCCAAGCCAGTGTTCCGAATTAGGCGGATCAAACATTTTATTCCCTTCGACGGTAATATCCTCATAGGGACTATAGGGGTAGGGAGGCATGATGAGCCAGTTTGGACTGTCAGTTTCATCCCATGTTTGTTTCAGAAGCCTGTAATTGGTTTCTCCGGGGACATCCTGACCGAAGGTATTACCCTGAATGAATCCCTGAATAACTGGGAAATAAAGTTGGTCTTCATATTTAACTACCAGAGCCCGGTTGTTTATCAGAAACGGAAGAAAAAAAGAGATGATGTACAGAGTTATCAGAATGACAAACGAGTAGTACCCTCGTTTCATGGTTTTAAACTTTTGCCACCGTTTCCGGTAAATGCTTAAAGAAATTTCTTCTCTATCGTAAATATGTTTTTTAAATAATTTTGGCCATTTCATTTGAATCGTATCCTCGGGTCAACAGTTGCAAGGGCAAGATCAGACAGGATATTACCTATCAGCCGAATCAGAACAACAATTACGAGAAACCCCAGGGTGATGGGGTAATCACGGTCCAGAATGGCCTGATAACCCATTTTTCCGAATCCATCGATATTAAAAACCCGTTCAATAAAATACGAACCGGATATAATGACACCGATATTTTGACCAATCCGGGCAGCGATGGGAATGAGGGAGTTTCTCATGGCATGGACCCAGACCACCCGTTTTTCACTAAGTCCTTTCGCAAAAGCTGTTCGAATATAATCCTGTGAGAGGTTTTCCAGAAGGCTGTTTTTCATCAGAGTTGTCATAGTGGCAAAACTCCCGATAGTCCAGGCGATAATCGGCAGGATGGCATGGTGGAGCTGATCCAGAATTTTCTGCCACCAGGAAAGGGTTTCCCATATTTCCATCGGTGAGCGGAATCCTCCCAGAGGAAAAATATCCCAGAATGAACCGCCACCAAAAAGGACGAGAAGAACCCCTCCCAGAGCCCATCCCGGGATAGAGTAACCCACAAAAACAATCACACTGGATACAAAATCGAATGGGGTTCCATGATTCAGGGCTTTCTTGATTCCCAGGGGAATACAGATAAGATACATGAGAATGAGTCCGGACAGACCGTAGAAAATGGATATTTTAAAACGGGGAGCCATCACTTCGGTCACGGGCTGTGCATAGGTATAGGAGGTTCCCAGATTTCCGGTGAGTATTCCGGAAAATTCTGTTTGAAAGATGACAGCCTCAACTGTCCCATCATCCCGGATTTTGTCGATACGGCTTTTCCAGTCAGATGGAACAGCTCCCGATTCATTGGTAATGCGCAAGCCGCTTTCGTTTCTTTCAAGGTTCAGATAGGTTCCATAACCCACATATTTGTTGAGTGTTGTTTCATCGGGTTCAAAGGTCAGATCCCTGTGATGTATTTCCCGGGGCCACACGCCGAGCCAGATAAGGTAGCGCTGCCAGATGGGTTTATCAAATCCATAAAAACGGTTGAGTTCTTTCAGGGCCGATTCCGGCAGAATACTGCTGCCGCCGGTCATCATATCCCCGGTAGCACCAGAGATTTCCCCATGGCTCATACCTCCCATCTGCAAGCGTTGAATGGTTTGCTCCAGGGGTCCCCCGGGTGTAAGCTGCAGAATGACAAAGATAAGAAGGGTAGAACCCAGAAATGTGGGAATCATGAGTAGGATACGTCGAATAAAATACTGGATCATGATGGGGATCCCTTTCAGATGTCCGTATTTTTATATCTGTCCCAATATCGGACAATCAACTCACCTTTCGGCAGGGAGGTGTTGTTTTTCATGGCTTCTTTCAGCCGGGCATCTTTTTCAGGTTCATACCACCAGTACCTGAAAATGCTGGTATAATCTCCGTTATAACGGTCGAAAACAAATTCAGGGTGACCCAGTTTGTTCCAGTAAAGGATATTCATAGATCGCCGTGCAATGCCCCAGGCTGCGGGATGAATGTCTGAATAAATACCGTCGATCTCCCGGATGATTTCGATTCGGCGTTTCTGATCGAAACATGTATCATATTCTTCTAAAAGTTCATCCACGCGCTCATTGGCAAAACCGCTGATATTGTTGTTGTTCTTTTTATCTGCCAGAGAAGAGTGAAGCGTCGTTTCAGGATTCGGAAAAACTAGTCCGCCCCAACTCTGCATGTAAATCGTGAAATTCCGATCCATCAGATTTTTCCAGATGGCATTACCGTCCATGTATTTGATTTGCATGTCTATCCCGTAATCTTTCAGCATTTGCTGGACCGGTGTTACCATGTAATCCACGGATTTCTGAATGGCAATTTCAAAACGAAGGACCTTTCCTTCATCGTTCACAAGCCAGCCATCCTCGTTCCGTTTTGTAAATCCGGCTTCTTTTAAAAGCTGAACGGCCTTTTCCGGATTGTATGTGATTTTTTCATTATTGGGATTTTCATAAATAGAACCGGTATACAATGAATTCATCATGTCGTATTCATTATAATACATTTCTTCATTCATTTTTTCCCGGTTGTACAGGTAGGCAAAGGCATAGCGGATTCTCCGGTCATTGAAGGGCCATTTCCGCATGTTAAAGGCAAAACCGGATGTCCCGACCGGGCGGTTGGAGAAGACTTTCCGTTTCTGGATCCAGCCTTTTTGGACTGCTTCAAAATCAGTTTCTTCGTGCCATTCACGTGCGTTATAGACAGGATAAAAATCACATTCGCCTTTTTTGAATTTTTCGAACATCAGACTCCGGTTATCTTTGACCACAACGATTTTGACCCTGTCAAAGTTATGGATGTATTTATTCATTGGATCTTCAGCAGCCCAGTAATTATCCCGGCGGGTAAAGGTAAAGGATTCCTGATTGATGATATCTTCAGGATAAATGACGTATGGTCCGGATCCGGGCACCATGGTAAACTGGTAACGTTTCAGGAATTCGGTTCCATCCACCTGGCGCAGATAATATGCAGGCATGATGTTCATTCCGCTGAAGTAAAGGAAATTACGCCAGTTCAGGTTTTTACTTTTCACTTTGACTATATATTTCCCTTCAGCTTCAGGCCGTTCGAATTTGCCATAAACAAGTTGACTTGAAGGCATGAGAATGGTTTCATCCATGTGCAGATCCCAGGTGGCGATGACATCTTCGGCAGTCACAGGCCGGCCGTCGCTGAACCGGGCATCGGGATTGATTCTGAACCAGTAGGTCATTTTATCATCGGATATCTTCCAGTGAGAAGCCAAAGCCGGGACATATTCCAGGGTGACAGGATGGAGACCCAGCAGACTTTCATAGCATAAAGGGGCAATGATACGGATGTTTTCTTCATAATTGTAATTTTGTCCCACAATCCGCATGGTAGCAGGAAAACGGGAAGAAATATGTGTCAGGGTTCCACCTTTTTTGGCCCGGGGATCACCAAAGGCTGGGTAATCTGTCTCTGGATCGGGAACGTAGATATCATATCCCAGATCTTCTGCGATATTTTCAAATCCGTATCCTCCTTCCTCAGGAGGGGTTATGGTATCTCTGGGAGCCGGTTTTCCATTGTAGAGGGCATCAGCTGAAGATTCCGGCTTGTCTCCGGATCCACCGCAACCCGCGAGAATGATAACAGCTAGGATCATTCCTAAAAGTGCTTTTTTTTTCATGGTCTCTCTCTCCAAACATCCATTGGTTATTTATCACGTATTCATTTTCCGATTAGGCGGAAACTACTAAAAAAAGGGTGAGTATTCACGGAAAAAAACAATAGACTACCGGGAATTGATCCTGGAGATAAATTATCAGTAGAGAGATAGAAAACAGAAAGGCAATACGATTTTTATCCTTTATGGATTCTTTGAATAACTTTTCCTGGTAGACTGGCGATTATAGATTTCACCGTTTACGGCCAGAAACTGTTTCTTGTTTGGGATGTACAAAGGCTGGCCACGGGACCGGGGATCGGTAATGGCCAGGCGTTCGTGTGCCATGATAACCCGATTTGACCCATAGATCCCTGACCAGTCCGGCTACCGGTGCCGGACCATCTTGCTTGGCCATATCCAATATCCGGTATGCATGGAATCCATCCCGTTCCGGAGTTCAAAACAGCAGCCAATGCCACATATCAATTTTTCTTCAAATTTGAATTTTATTCGAAAACATGTCATTTTATCGAACAGAAACATATCATCATTAAAAATAATCGCCAAATTAAAATTGTATCATTAAATTTACTTAATCATTATGATATCATCTGCCCGGATATTCTCCCGGCGGGCAGTTGTACAGAAAAGGAGAAAAGAAAAATTTCTGCTTTACTCTTAAAGATCAGTGTTTTAAACTACAAAACTAAGCCTTTTCATACAAATTACCTTCATGATGGAAGGAGGTTAAATGAAAACCATAAAATATATTACACATATTAAAAATGTTAAAGAACTGACAGATCAGGAGAAGGATCGCTTATCCAAAATTGAGGATAAGTTTGCATTCAGAGCAAATGACTATTATTTAGGGTTAATCAACTGGGAAGATCCCGCCGATCCGATTCGTCGAATTATCATTCCCACGGAGGACGAGTTTTTGGAATGGGGGGCCCTGGATGCTTCCGGTGAGTCAAAATATATCCGGGTTCCGGGTGTGGAACACAAATATCAGGATACGGCTCTCTTTATTTCTCAGGATACCTGTGGGGCATTTTGCCGTTTCTGTTTTAGAAAACGGCTTTTTATGCATAAGAAAAAAGAAGTCACCCGGCGTTATGGTGAAGGCATCGAGTATATCCGGAATCATCCGGAAATCTTCAATGTGCTCATTACCGGAGGGGATCCCCTCATGATGTCCACACGAAAACTGGAAGATCTGATCCGAAAAGTTGCTGAAATTCCCCATGTTCAGATTATCCGTATCGGGACCAAAATTCCCTTGTTCAATCCCTATCGGATTTTGGAGGACCCCTTTTTGACGGAGATGATTCAGCGGTATTCCAACGGGGATAAGAAAATCTATATCATGTTACATATCAATCATCCTCGGGAATTGACCCGTCAGAGCCGCCAGGCTTTGAAGATTTTGAAGCAGGCCGGTGCAGCTCTCGTCAATCAGACGCCTATGATACATGGTGTGAATGACAACCCCCAGGTGCTGGCAGATCTTTTTCTACAGCTGAATATGCTGGATATCTCACCGTATTATATTTTCCAGTGCCGGCCAACATTAGGGAATAAAACCTTTGCCGTTCCCATTGCCGAAGGCTGGAATATTTTGGAACAGGCCAAGGACAGGGTTTCCGGACTTGGACGCAGGGCACGACTGGTGATGTCCCATAAGACCGGTAAAATCGAAATTCTCGCTGTTACACCGGATCACACGGTGATGAAATACCACCGGAATGCCGACCCGGCAAACCGGTCTAAGGTGATGATCTATAAAACGAACCCTGACGCCTTCTGGCTGGATGACTTTGAGGAGTATAAAGCTTTGATGAAACAGGAAGGACTTGATGAGGATACGGATCTGTTTACGTATTGGTAAGCTGATGAATTTTCAAATCACGAGATAAGTAGCAGGCGGGTGTTAAAGAAGAGTCTGGGTCAACCAAGAAAGCAGGGTGAGCATGAAAAGAAATACGCAAACCATTCGTGTTTTTGCGCCGGCAACAGTAGCTAATGTCTCCTGTGGTTTTGATGTTTTTGGGTTTGCAGTCCATGATCCGGGCGATGAAGTGCTTCTTACGCTTCGGGATACGCCGGGTGTAAAGATTTTGTCAATCCATGGAGACAAGGGATTACTTCCGGTGGATCCTGATAAAAACACAGCCGGTGTTGCCGCACGGGCGTTTCTGAATGCCTATGCCCCCGAGGCCGGTGTTGATATTGAGCTTTTTAAAGGATTGCCTATTGGTAGCGGGCTGGGGTCCAGTGCCGCCAGTGCAGCAGCTGTTCTTTTCGGTTTAAACCGCTTATTGGGACACCCGGCCGACAGCAAATCTCTTTTGGAATTTGGGCTTCAATCGGAAAAATCCGCCTGCGGTTCAGCCCATGGTGATAATGTCATTCCATCCCTCCTGGGGGGATTTGTCCTGATCCGAAGTTATCATCCTCTGGATATCCGGCACCTGCCTGTTCCTGAGGATTTATATTGCACTTTGGTTTTTCCACAGGTTGAAATTGAAACCCGCAAAGCCCGGGAATTGATTCCCAAATCCATCTCTCTTGAAACAGCCGTAAGGCAATGGGGCAATACGGCAGGACTGGCAGCCGGACTTTGTTTGTCCGATTATAATTTAATTGCCCGTTCCATGGAGGATTTGATTGCCGAACCGGTCCGGGCTGGCCTCATTCCGCAGTATACCCTTGTAACCCAATCGGCACAGGATGCCGGTGCCCTGGGATGGGGAATTTCCGGATCAGGGCCGACTGTTTTTGCTTTTTCAAAAGGTAAAAAAACAGCCCAAAAAGTTCGGGAAGCAATGAGTGCGGTCTATGAAAAATCCCAGGTCATATATCAAAGTTGGGTGTCACCTATCAATCCTGAAGGTCCACGCATTGTAAAACAAGGATCACAGAAGGCATGAAATTTTACAGTACAAAAGACAAATCACTACGGGTCAGCCTGAAAGAGGCTGTATTAACAGGTATGCCATCAGACCATGGGCTCTATATGCCCGAAACCACCCCAACTTTAAGCCCGGAGTTTTTAAAACGTGTGCCAGATCTTTCCTATCATGATTTATCCTTTGAGCTTGCACGTGTTTTTGTGGATGAAGAAATCAGCGACAAAAAGCTGAAAGATCTTGTTAGAGATGCTTTTCCCTTTGATGCACCCCTTGTGCCTGTTTCTGATCATATCTACGCTCTAGAACTTTTTCATGGGCCGACCTTGGCATTCAAAGATTTTGGTGCCCGGTTCATGTCCAGACTCATGGCACTTTTTACTCAAAACTTTTCAAAAGAACTTAAAATCCTTGTAGCCACATCCGGTGACACGGGAAGTGCCGTGGCAAGCGGGTTTTATAACGTCCCGGGCATTCATGTCTACGTTCTGTATCCTGCCGGGAAAGTCAGCAAGATTCAGGAAAAACAAATGGCAACCCTGGGTAAAAATATCACAGCCCTAAAAGTTTACGGTGTGTTTGATGATTGTCAGGCTCTTGTGAAAAAGGCCCTGGCCGATGAATCTCTTCGCAAGTCCTACCTGATTAGCTCGGCAAATTCCATCAATATTGCCCGCCTGATCCCCCAGATTTTTTATTATTTCTACGCCTGGGGACAACTTGACGAAAAGGAAAGACAACATTGTGTCGTCTCGGTCCCCAGCGGTAATTTCGGAAATTTAACGGCAGGGCTCCTGGCCAAGCGGATGGGACTCCCGATCAGCCGCTTTGTGGATGCTGCAAATATGAATGATGTGGTACCTGAATATCTGAATACTGCCTGCTTCAATCCCCGCCCATCAGTCCAAACAATATCCAGTGCCATGGATGTGGGAAATCCCAGTAATTTTGACCGGATTCTGGATCTGTATGGGCATTCCCATCAGGCCATCACCCGGGATATCTGGGGAAAGGGATACACCGATGAACAGACAAAATACAAAATCCGGGAAACAATGGAAAAAACCGGGTACCTTTGTGATCCCCACGGAGCGGTAGGACTTCTTGGACTTGAAGAATATCTGGCTATTGAGAAAAAACCTGCGACAGGTATCTTTCTTGAAACAGCCCATCCTGCCAAATTCAAACCGATTGTGGAAGAAGTGATTGGGAAGGAAATTCCAATACCCGTGCGACTTACTGAATGCCTTGAAAAACCTCTTCTGTCTGTCCCCATGGAAAATGATTATAAGGCTTTCGTTGAGGTGCTGAGGATTAATAATGAGTAACGCGTAACGAGGGGGGGGTGTGTGCGTCAATTGACGGTTTCATTTTTGGTAGTGGGCTGGCAAGAGCATACTTCGACCCGTCGACAAGCACTTCGACTTCGCTCAGTGACCGCTCAGGGACCACTCCACTCAGTAACCGTGCCTGTTCCAGCCTGAATAATTTTAAGAACATCAATTAACTCACCCAACCAAATTCAGAACTCGAACTCAAAACTCATCATTCATCATTATTTTATGTAACTTGCCGCATATCATATCATCTTAAAATCTAATATATATGGAGATATGAAAAGAAAATGGATAATTTTTGGTTGGCCTTTGGTTTGACCCTGATTGCGGGAATGGCAACAGGTATCGGCAGTGTCATTGCTTTTACAGCCAAACGGACCAATTACCGTTTTCTTTCAATTTCCACAGGATTTTCAGCCGGTGTGATGCTTTATGTATCTTTTGTTGAAATTTTTTATAAGGGATTTGATGCCTTAGGCGAAGCCTATGGGGGAAATCTGGGATCGTGGATTAATACAGCTGCTTTTTTCGGTGGTATCTTTCTTATTGCCCTCATTGACAATCTCATTCCTTCCATCGAAAACCCACATGAACCTTTTGACGAGCGAGCAACGGCCCCTCTTCATGACCCAAGTGCTGAATTGCCGGATTTAAATGAAGTCACCCGGGGAGGGGTGGATGAAGAAACCACTGATCATATCCATCATATTCACCATACCCATCTTTTAAGACTCGGTTTGTTTACGGCGCTGGCTATTACGATTCACAATTTCCCCGAAGGCCTGGCCACCTTTTTATCCGGATTGAAGGATCCTCAACTGGCTGTTGCCATCACTGTTGCTATTGCCCTTCACAATATTCCCGAGGGCATCAGTGTATCCGTTCCCATTTTTTATGCCACGGGAAACAGGAAAAAAGCATTTTTCTACTCATTTATGAGTGGACTAGCTGAACCGGTAGGTGCTGTGATTGCATTTGTAGGAATCCGTTTTTTCTTTGCCGGTGATTCAGGAGAAATTCCTTCTCAAATCATGGGAATCCTTTTTGCGGCTGTTGCAGGTATTATGGTCTATATCAGCCTGGATCAGCTTCTGCCCACCAGCAGGGCTTACGGAAAAGGACATGACAGCCTTTTAGGTCTCATGGGGGGAATGATAGTGATGGCGTTGAGCCTTTTGCTGATGAATTGATAATTGATAATGGAAAATGGAGGGATGATTTAGAGTTTAGAAAGTATTTCTCTTTTACTTTTTTTAATAATACTCAATTTTAAGACAAGTATCTTTTCTTTGTTGATTTATTAATTGGATTCAAAGTTTTAATAATTTCCTCTCAAGATTGCAGTAATAATGCATAAGATGTTTATTCTTTTTCAAAAGCATTTAGAAGCCTTAGCCAATAATGGGTTTCTTTTGCTACTCTTAAAGCAATCGTCAAATTATATATAATATCTTTATTTCTTAATACTCCTTGTGATTCCTAAACATTTGCACCAATCGAAGTCCCTGAGTTTAACAATTGTCGTGAAATTATAAATTCTTTATTTACATCCATTAAGTATTTTGCTGTTTTAAGAATTTCAAGAGAAAATTGAAACGTTTTTTCTTTGAAAAAATTTTCTTTCAGACAGAATTATAGTTAAAATCAATAAACTAATCAATATTATTGTGTATGAAATATATTTTCTAAAACTAATGGTGTATTCAATTTGCAAATTAAAAAATATCAACAAGTGTAATTATTAAATCACAACAAACTCAACTCTACACCTTCAATTCTCAATTCTCAATTATCAATTATCAACTCATTCATTATGCCCGCCGCCGTCACAGCTGCTCCGGCACCTGGCCCCTGAATAACCAGGGGATTTTCATGATAACGTTTCGTTGTAAACATGATGGCGTTATCACTGCCTTTCAGACCGGCAAAAGGATGATCCGGGTCAATTTCCGTCAACTCAATGCTTCCCTTACCGTTCTCGTAGGTTCCGATATACCGTAAAAGCCGTTTGTTTTTTGCTGCGCTCAGACGTGCTTTCTCAAATTGCGGGTCATAATCTTTCAGGATGGTGTAGGTTTCTTCTACGTTTGCTGCTTTAAAACAAGCTGCCGGCAGTATAGGGTCGATCCGGATGTCTTTAAGATTCACCACTTCGCCGCATTCCCGCATCAGAAGTAAAAGTTTACGGGCAAAATCGAGTCCATTCAGGTCATTCCGGGGGTCAGGCTCGGTAAAGCCCTTTTCCTGAGCTTCCCGGATGACCTCACTGAATGTCTTTTCACCGGATTGGAAGGTATTGAAAAGATAGCTGAGGGTACCGCTGAGAATGGCTTCAATTTTTTGGACCGTATCTCCTGTTTCCAGAAGACTCTTCAGAGTCCGGATGACCGGGAGTCCGGCTCCCACATTGGTCTCGTAACGGAAAAAGAGCCCTTTTTTCCGACTGAGGGACTGCAACATTTTATAATAGTTATAATCTCCCGTATTGGCAATTTTATTGGCAGCCACAACTGAAATACCGTTTTTTAAATAGGCTTCATAGGTCTGGCTGATTTCTTCACTGGCTGTGAGGTCAATAAAGATCGTTTGACCCTTTTGATAGTTATTTAATTGTCTGAGAAAAAATTCAGGATCAGGGTGTGGATGTCCTTGCATCAGTATTTTCTGCCAATTGGACGGTGGAATACCATCTGCGCGAAAAACGCCATATTCCATATTTGCCAAACCGATGACTTGTAAATCAAGGCTTTTATTATTTTGTATGTTGTGATGGTTTTCGGCCAGTTGCCTTAGAAACTCACTTCCGATCAGACCGGTTCCGCATAAAAGCAGATTGAGTCTTCGTGTCTTTGAAAAGAAGGCCTCATGAATAGCCTGCAAGGCCCGGATTTCGTCTGCCTGGGATACAACAACGGAAATATTCAGTTCTGATGATCCCTGTGCAATGGCAACAACATTAACAGAACATTCGGCCAAAGCGTGAAACAATTTTCCGGCAATTCCCGGTGTTTTCCGCATACTTTCACCTACCAGTGCAACTGCAGAAAGGTCCTTTTCCACCTGAACGCGGTCTACAAAACGGGCTTTGATTTCCAGCTCAAATTCCTTTTCAATGGCTTTCTTGGCCGGTAAGGCGTCTTCAGGTTTTACCGCAAGGCAAATGGAGTGCTCCGATGAAGCCTGACTGATGAGGATGACACTGATGGCGTGATTGGCTAAAATTGAAAAGGCACGGGCGGATATCCCGGTAACTCCCACCATACCAGATCCCTGAAGGGTCAATAAAGAAATGTGATGAATGGATGTGATCCCTTTGGCTGGAAACTCGTGATGTATGGGGTTTTTTTGTACCAGCGTTCCTTCAAAACCAGGATTAAAAGTATTCAGTATGCGGATGGGAATGCCTTTTTCCATAGCCGGTTGAATTGTAGGAGGATGGAGGACCTTTGCTCCGAAATGGGAGAGCTCCATTGCTTCTTCATAACTGAGGTTTTTCAGGCAAAAGGCATCCGGGACTTTTTCCGGATCGGCACTCATCACACCATCCACATCGGTCCAGATTTGAATTTCATTGGCTTTGAGTACGGCGCCCAGAAAGGATGCGGTCAAATCGGACCCACCCCGGCCCAGCGTGGTCGAGATCCCATCAGATGTAGTGGCGATAAAACCGGTAATTATTTTCAATCCGGGATTTTTATCGTAAAACCGCCGGATTTTCCGGGCGGATTTCTGATAAAGAATGTTGGCATGACCATGCACATCATCTGTAATCAAAAGTTTCCGGGCGTCTGTATATATGGCCGGCAGTCCTTCTGATATGAGATAGCGACTGATTATATAAGCCGATAGCTGTTCCCCGAATCCCATAATCAGGTCGACAGAGCGGGGGGTCAATTCTTTCAGCAGATAGATACCATGAAGGATTTCCTGAAGTTCATGAAAAATCTTTTGAACCTGCAATAAAACCGGTTGGGTAGATGAGTGGATTAGGGTTTTAACCGTTTCGATATGGCGTTTTTCGCAACTTTGGAGAATTTTAAGATATTTCCGATCCCGTCGCCGGGCCAGTTCGCTCACGTGGATTAAATCGTTTGTAACTCCGGTGAAGGCCGAGACAACCACACTGATTTCCGGATCTTCCCGGATGGCTTTCTGAATAATCCTGCTCACCTGCCGTATATTTTCCGGTGTGCCGACGGATGTACCGCCGAATTTCAGAATTTTCATGGTCTATTCTGTCCTGTTTTTCTGTGAATGATTATCCGATGCTTTATAAAGTCCGGAAGCCTTTTCGGCAGATAGTCTGATTCCCTTGATCATAGCGGAGCTAAATCCTTCATGTTCCATTTGATTCAGGCCGGCGATGGTGCATCCCAAAGGGGTTGTAACTTTATCGATTTCCTGTTCAGGGTGGTTACCATAGATCTGAATCAGCGAAGCAGCCCCTTTTGCTGTCTGGGCTGCAATTTTCAGGGCATCACCGGCATGAAATCCCACTTCAATCCCTCCCTGGGAAGCAGCCCGGATAGCCCTGAGAAAGAAGGCAATACCACAGGCACCCAGGGCGGTGGCAGCACTCATCTGCTCTTCATCAATGATGAGGGTTTGCCCCAGGGTGTTAAAAAGCGTCTCAGCGGTCTTCAGAGCCGGTATCTGTCGATTTACCGATGCCAGACAGGTCATGGATTCCCGGATGGCAATGGCTGTATTGGGCATGACACGGACCAGCTGCAGGTTTTTTGGCAGAATGCTCTGCATATCCTGGATAGAAAGTCCTGAAACAACCGATAAAAAGATGTGTTTTGCCGGGTCAAGAACCGGTGTTATGGATTTCATTACGGGTTCCGCCTGCTGGGGTTCGACGGCAAGAATAATGATGTTCTTGGATTGAACAGCGGACAGATTGTCCGTTGTGGTGCGATACCCTTCCTTCGCATAGGGTTCAAGTACCGCGATGTGACGGCGGGTTAAAGTGATGTCTTCGGCTTTTACCAGGCCGGACCGGACAAAGCCGCGGGCCATGGCCGTCCCGATATTTCCCGCTCCGATAATGGCGATTTGAGTCTCTTTCATGTTGGATTTCTTTTGTTACAATTGTTCGTAGGCCATTGTGATCAGATCTCCCATGGTTTCCGTTGAAACGGGAGTGTCCTCTCTTCCGGCAATATCGGCAGTTCTGTGGCCTTCAGTGAGGACCTTTTCAACGGCTTTTTCAATCTCCAGTGCCGCTTTTTCCATATTGAGTGAATATCTCAACATCATGGCTGCACTCAAAATCTGGGCAATCGGGTTCGCGATATGTTGTCCGGCGATATCCGGTGCCGAACCGCCTCCCGGTTCATACATGCCGAAACCGGATCCGGCAAAGCTGGCACTGGGAAGCATACCCAGACTTCCCGTCAGCATAGCGGCTTCATCCGACAAAATATCCCCAAACATATTTCCGCATAGCAGCACATCGAATTGTTGTGGATTTTTTACCAGTTGCATGGCGGCATTGTCTACATACATGGGTTCATACGCCACATCGGGATAGTCTGCAGCCACTTCCTCTACAACCTGACGCCAAAAGACCATGGTTGTCAAAACATTAGCCTTATCAATGGACGTAACCTTTTGTCGCCGCTTTCGTGCGATTTCAAAAGCAATCTGTGCTATCCTCCGGATTTCACGCCGGCTGTAAACCATGGTATCAAAGGCTTTTTCTTCCTCTCCTGTACCGGTTCGCCCCTTTGGCTGCCCAAAATAGATTCCTCCGGTCAGTTCACGGACAACCAGAATATCAAAGCCTTCCCGGGCCACATCCTGCCGAAGGGGAGAGGTAAATGCAAGAGCCGGAAAGAGCCTGGCCGGCCGAAGATTTGCAAAAAGTCCAAATGCCTTTCGAAGTCCTAATAGGGAATGAACCTCCACACCCTGCCATTTGGGAGTGTTTTGTTCCCGGACCGGTCCACCGACGGAACCGAACAGAATCGCATCAGATTCCCTGCAGATTGTCAGGGTTTCTTCCGGAAGATGACTGTGATAGTGATCCCACGCTGCACCCCCCACCCATGCTTCCTGTGTCCGGAATACCACATTTTCCTTCTTACTGACAGCCTTTAGCACTTTTAAAGCTTCCGTCATGACTTCCGGTCCGATCCCGTCGCCGGGCAATACAGCAATGTGATATGCCTTTGTCATGCTTTCACCTTTTGGATAATGGTTTTCATCAGCCCTCCTGATTCAAGGATCTGAAGGGCAAAATCGGGGACTGGTGTAAATGTATAGGATTCCTGCTTTGTTTCATTGAGGATTTTACCACTTTTTACGTCGATGGTCAGGCTGTCGCCGGTGTGGACTTTTCGGACAGCTTCAGGACATTCAATAGCCAGAAATCCGTTATTGATGCAATTCCGGTAAAAGATCCGGGCAAAAGACCCGGCGATAACAGCCCGGATTCCGGCGCCTCTCAGGGCCCAAACGGCATGTTCACGGGAGCTGCCGCAACCAAAATCCTCCCCGGCTACAATAAAATCCCCTTCATTAACCTTTTTTACAAATGTTTTGTCAATATCTTCCATGGCATGGGCTGCCAGTTCCCTTTCCTGATCCATATTCAGGTAACGGGCAGGGATGATTTCATCTGTATTGATATGATCCCTGGGATAACAGTGTGCTTTACCTTTCATCATCAATCCTGTTTGTATGCATTGGGGTTCACGATTTTTCCTGCGATGGCTGAAGCGGCAACAGTGGCAGGGCTGGCCAGGTAAACTTCCGATTCCGGGCTTCCCATTCGGCCGACAAAATTCCGGTTTGTACTGCTGACACACCGTTCACCGGCTGCCAGAATCCCCATGTGTCCACCCAGACATGCACCACAGGTGGGAGCGGAAACCGTTGCTCCGGCTTCCATGAATATATCCAGCAATCCTTCCCGGTTTGCCTGTCTCCAAATGTCTGATGTGGCCGGAACGACAATCATCCGCACACCCCGGGCAACTTTTTTCCCTTTCATTTCTGCTGCTGCCTTCCGAAGGTCTTCAATACGCCCGTTCGTGCAGCTTCCCAGCCAGGCTTGGTCAATGGGAATGTCTCCGATTTTCGATACAGGCTTGCCATTGGAGGGGAGGTGGGGAAGGGCCACCATGGGTTCCAAATCCGATACATCAATATCAATGACATCACTGTATTCCGCGTCCGGATCGCTGGTGTAAACATCGAAAATCTTATTTGAATGGGCTTGCACATAATCCAGCGTTTTTTCGTCCGGGTTGATGATGCCGGATTTGGCACCTGCCTCAATGGCCATGTTACATAGGGTCATGCGGGATTCAACTGAAAACTCTTCCACCACATTTCCGGTAAATTCCATGGCTTTGTACAGGGCACCATCTACACCGATGCGCCGAATGATTTCCAGAATCACATCCTTGGCAAAGACTCCCTTCTGAAGGGATCCGTGGATTTTAAACAGGATAGTTTCGGGAACCTTGAACCAGAGTTCGCCGGTAGCCAGGGCAGCAGCCAGATCGGTGCTGCCGATTCCCGTGGCAAAGGCACCTAACGCTCCATGGGTGGATGTGTGACTGTCCCCGCAAATGATGGTTGTCCCGGGACGTACATGTCCCTGTTCCGGTAACAGGGCATGACATACACCATGACGACCGATCTCGTAGAATTTTTCAATCTTCTCTTCTTTGGCCCAACGGCGGATTTTTGCTACCATTTCGGCGGATTTAATGTCCTTGTTCGGCACGAAATGGTCCGGCATGATCACTACCCTCTCCGGATAGGCTACATGGAGATTCCCATGGGTTTTTAACAGGTCAATAGCCGGAGTGGTTGTTACGTCATGACACATAATGACGTCGATTTCTGCATTGATCAATTCGCCCGGTCGGACGGTTTCACGACCGCAATGGGCCGCCAGTATTTTTTCGGTTATGGTTGATCCCACGATATCCTCTCAACTGTTTTGAAGGGTTCGTTCTTTATAGTTCAGGGCTTTGTTGACCCCTTTTATGATGGCCTTCACACTGGCTTTGATCACATCCTCATCCAGTGTCCGGGCAATGTATATGTTGTCTGACTCGTCAGAAAGCTTGATGGATACATCCGCCAGGGCATCAGTTCCTCCGGTGATAGCTTTCAGGTTATATTCCACCAGCTTCAAAGAGGGATCGATGACATTCCAGATGGCGTTACTGACGGCATCCACAGGACCGTCACCGGTTCCCGAAGCTATTTTCTGATCACCGTATACCCTCAGTTTGACCGAAGCAGTAGGTGTCATATTAGACCCGGTAAAAACGGCGAATTCCTCGATTTTCACATATTGTTCTTCTTCCGAGAGCTGATTGGTTACATCCCGGGCAATGGCGATCACATCATCCCGTTCCACTATTTTTTGCTTATCTGCCAGATCTTTCACTTTTTCCGTTATTTGCCGGATCTGGTCATCCGAAAGCTGAAACCCTTCTTCAGACAGAAGAGCTGTGACGGCGTGTTTGCCCGAATGTTTACCGATCACCAGGTTTTCACCGGTCCAACCGACATCTTCCGCCTTCATAATTTCATAGGTTTCACGGTTTTGCAGTACGCCATGTTGATGAATTCCGGCTTCATGTGCAAATACATTAGCACCTACGACAGGTTTGTTTCGCTGAATTTCAAGTCCTGTCAGATTGGCCAGAAGCCGGCTTGTTTTATAAATTTCCCGGGTATTTACAGCCACGTCTACATTAAAGTAATCCCGGCGGGTTATCAAATTCATGATGATTTCTTCCAATGAGGCATTTCCTGCCCGTTCACCAATACCGTTGATACAGCCTTCAACCTGGGTTGCTCCTGCCTCGACAGCTGCCAGGGAGTTTGCCACGGCATTTCCCAGATCGTTATGGCAGTGGACGCTGATGACCACATCCTTGGCTTCGGGGACATGTTCAAAGAGATAGCGGATACGATCCCCAAATTCCCTTGGCTCGGCATACCCTACCGTATCAGGGATATTGATGGTGGTAGCACCGGCCTCAATGGCAGCCCTGACCACATCACACATGTAATCCAGACTGGTTCGGGCGGCATCCTCCGGTGAAAATTCCACATCATCACAGTAACCTTTCGCCCTCTTCACAGCATTCCGGGTGATTTCGATAATTTCTTCCGGACTCTTTTTCAGCTTGTCTTCCCTGTGGATCTTTGATGTGGCGATAAAGGTGTGGATGCGGGGTTTTTCTGCATATTTCACCGCTTCCCAACACCGGTCAATATCTGCCTGATTCGCCCGGGCCAAGCCGCATACTGAGGGTCCTTTGATGTTTTGGGCGATCTGTTTTACAGCCTCGAAATCGCCTTCGGAGGCGATAGGAAAGCCGGCTTCAATCACATCCACTCCCAAACGGGCAAGCTGATGGGCGATCACCAGTTTTTCATTGACCGTAAGGGATGCTCCGGGACTCTGTTCGCCATCCCGGAGAGTTGTGTCGAAAAGAATAATACGTCGCTTGCTCATGATGTCTCCAAAGGTTTATGTTGATGTCGTTTCATTAAAAAGTAGGAAATACTGTCTGTAAGAGCCTGCCAACTGGCTTCGATAATATTTTCTGATACACCCACAGTACTCCAGGTAGTTCCGTTCGCAGAGGATGAAGATTCAATGAGGACCCGGACTTTTGCGGATGTTGCGGCTTTGGAATTGATGATACGGACTTTATAATCGGTAAGTTTCATCTCTTCGATTTCAGGATAAAACTTAATCAGGGCCTTTCTCAGTGCTCTGTCTAAAGCATTTACGGGGCCTACACCTTCAGCCGCTGTATGCTCTTCCAATCCGTCTACAACAGCCCGGACCGTGGCTTCCGACCGGATTTCATTGTTTTCATCCTTTTCATTTAGGATCCGGAATCCCTGAAGAGAGAAAAAGTTTGGATATTCCTGTTTCATTCGCTTAATCAACAATTCGAGGGAGCTCTCGGCGGCTTCGAATTCATACCCTTCGTGCTCCAGCTCTTTCAACCGTTTGACTATCTCAGGAATCCGTTCTTTGTCCGAAGCCAGATCCAGTCCC
>LDZU01010013.1_pt1 | contig 25228 bp, 18 predicted proteins | sample 615531 | NCBI WGS metagenome assembly LDZU01 (sample SAMN03408293, study PRJNA278302) | terrestrial metagenome | isolation source: oil reservoir sample SB2 | place: USA: Alaska, North Slope, Schrader Bluff formation | collected 2011-09 | reverse complement strand
GACAGGTCATTCAACCTGAATTCAATGGAATTCATGACATGAAACTGGAAATGTTCTAATTTAGTCTGTTTATGAATCATCCAGACAATTTTAATAGAGACCAGTAGCAATCCGATTTCAAGGGATAAAACGGTAGGTAGGAAATTTGCAAATTTGAATATATGACGAAGAATATCAAAGGCAAAGAGCAACCCCACAATAATTAAAAAGATAAAATTTATCCTCCGATCCTTTTTCACAGATTCTATTCCGCCTATTTGGCCCATCAATTGGCGGATTTTTTCCTTTTCAGCTTTAAACTCCTCCAGTTCACGGCGTAAAGCTTCCGTATCTTTATCCCAAATATTTTCATCAATTTTATCTTGCATATTCATCACACCTGCTTTTCAAATGTTATCATGGCATGTTTATTTATTGATACGTATCATAGAAAATTCACGACAACAATTTAAGGGTTTCATGAAAGATATAAAACCAGCATTCGCATGATTTCGGGGGATTCAGTCCTTTATTTATCATTTTAAACACTTAAATTTTACCAATAAAAAAATTGAAGGATACCTTATGAAAAAAGACTTAAAGAGAATCGATATCAAAGCATTTGATTCAAAAATTTTTTCCTTGTGGGATGATCAGTGGTTTTTATTGAGTGCCGGTGATTTTGACAAAGGGGATTTCAACAGCATGACCATCTCCTGGGGAAGTCTTGGCATTATGTGGTCTGTCCCCTTCGCCCAGGTAGTGGTCCGGCCTACACGTCATACCTATCATTTCATGAACAAATACAATGATTTTACCCTGTGTGCCTTTTCGGAGAAATATCGGGAGGATCTTTCATACCTCGGATCCCATTCAGGCCGTGATGAAGACAAAATTGCCAAAACTGTCCTTACACCCTGTGCTTCAGATTTTGTGAACGCTCCCTCTTTTGAAGAAGCTGAACTGATCATTGAGTGCCGGAAAATATATGAACAGGACATGGACCCAAAGCTTTTTCTCGAGGATTTTATCCATACAAAATATCAGGAGAACGATTATCATCGAATTTATTTTGGAAAAATACTAAATCTGCTTCAGGTAGAAAAACCATAGAGTGATATCAAAGAATGTCCCTTGTTCCTGAGTAGACACTTTTCTAACTTTTAATACGACCAACCCGACAATAAATAGTGAGGTTTTGCCATGAGTGAATGTATGTATCCTGCCATGAAGATTGATAAAATTAACATTTACCCCTTCAATATAGAAACGGAGGAAGTCTTTAAGATTGCCACCATGAGCCTGAGTGGTGCGAAGAATGTGCTTGTGGAAATCAAAACCAACGAGGGGCTCACGGGCTGGGGCGAAGCGAGTCCGTTCAGGGCGATTGTCGGAGAAACCCAGGGCATCAATTTTGCCGCAGCAGTTGAACTCCGGGAAGTGCTTTTGGGAAAAAATCCTCTGGAGGTAATGGCCCGGACCGAAGAAATGGAAGCCTGGCTGCCATTTAATACAACGATTCGTTCCGCATTTGATATGGCTCTGTATGATATCGCGTCACAGGCAGCAGGATTGCCTCTGTACGCCTATCTTGGAGGAACTCGACGCCCTGTGGAAACAGATTTGACCATTGGGATCGGGACCGCTGAAGAAGCGGCGGACAAAACAAAAAAAATTCTGAATAAAGGATTCAGGATGATCAAAACCAAGGTGGGTATCTCCATTGAGGATGATTTAAAGCGATTGAGAGCTATCCGGGAAACTGCCGGTCCGGATGTAAAAATCCGGATTGATGCGAATCAGGGTTGGGACCGGGTGACGGCCGTCCGTTGCCTGGAAAGTTATGAAGAACTGGATATTGAATTCTGTGAACAGCCGGTCCGGGCCCGGGATTTTGAAGGAATGAAATACGTTTCAGACCATTCAAACATTCCCATCATGGCTGATGAATCGGTGTTTTCACCCTGGGATGCCCTGGAAATTGTCAGGACTCAGGCAGCACCCCTGATCAACATCAAGCTGAGCAAATCAGGCGGTATCTCTGCCGGACTCAAAATCGCCCATATTGCCCAGGCAGGTTACATCACCTGTATGACGGGCTGTATGTCTGAATCGGGTTTGGCAAACACGGCTTTCACTCATTTTGCCATGGCAAATTCAGCCGTAAAATATTTTGATCTGGATGCCAATGAAGGACACGTCAACGAACCCATCAAAGGTGGGGCTGTTTTTGACAACGGTCATGTTATCTTGCCGGATGATCCGGGAATAGGAGCCTCTCCTGAACCGGATTTCATCAAAAAGCTCAGCAGGGAGAAAATATAACCCATGAATAAAAGTGTCCCCGTTTTACAGGCCGTTGATCCCACACACGTGGATTATGATGGAAATGTTTACCTTTTTTTTGGAGGATATGACTACCACCGGCTTTCCTGGCATCCTGAAATCATGAATGCCATGGATGAAGCGTCCCGGATATATGGGATAAACAGCGGCGGCTCCAGGTGCACAACAGGCAACCATCCCTTACACTTGAAGCTTGAGCGGGATCTGGCACACTTTTTCAATCTGGAAGATGCCCTGCTCCTCCCTACCGGGTATCTGGCAAATATTGCATTATTTCAGGGATTAAGGCACGATTTCGACATGGTATTTATCGACGAAAAATGTCACCCCTGTATTTGGAACGGAACGGCTGTAGCCCGTATGAATACTATGATTTATCCCCACATGGATGCGGATTATATCGAAAAGGAAGTCAAAAAACTCCCTTCTGACAAAAACCGTTTTCTGATTGTCACCGAAGGAACGGGGTCCGTATACAGCCCGATTGTTCCGGCAGACCGCTACGCGCAGATCGCAAAAGAATACAAGGGGATGCTTTTGGTGGACGAAGCCCATACTGCCGGGGTTTTAGGCTACACAGGACGGGGAATCCGTGAACATTTTAAACTGTGTTCAGACCACTACCTTATTTCAGGTACTTTAAGCAAGGCATTTGGTACCTACGGTGGGTATATCGCCGGAGGAAAACGGTGGATTGAATCGATCCGTTGCGCAGCCCATGTCTATCAGGGGAGTTCAGCTTTTCCTCTGCCACTCTGCGCCGCCGGCATGAAAGCCATTGACATCATCGATCGTTCACCAGAAAAAGTTCACACTTTACAAGACATGAGTCTGAAAGTGAAACAATATCTGTCAGAAAAAGGGTTTTCTCTCCCCCTCACGCCCACACCCACAATTCCTGTCCTTTTTGACACTCCGGAGCAGACAGCAAAATTGAAGAAAAACCTTCAGGACGCAAGAATCTATCCTACGTACATTTTCTACCCGGGCGGTCCTAAAGAAGGCTATTTCCGCTTTGCCCTCTCCAGCGCCCATTCGCAGGAAGATATTAACGCCTTTCTTGAATGCATTGATCGAAGTCTCTAATACAATCCCTTAACAGAGAGTTTTTCATGGAATATGGTTTTTTGTCCGTTCTCCCACCCCTCATCGCCATCCTCCTGGCACTCTATACAAAAGATGTGTTTATTGCCCTCTTCACCGGTTGTTTCAGCGGATATTTTATCCTTAGTGATTTGAAAATCATCAGTGGATTGGACGCTACTTTCATGTCCTTTATTCAGGTCTTTGCCGATGCAGATAACACCATTGTCATCATCAGTGTTTTGCTGATTGGAGCTCTCATCCATCTGATTGAACAGAGTGGCGGCATCAACGGTTTTGTAGAATCCATGGTCCGGCATCGTGGCATAATCACTACAAAGCGAACCGCAAATATGTTTACCTGGTTTACGGGTCTGCTGGTATTTACATCGGGAACACTCAGCACACTCCTTACAGGAGCCATCACCCGACCTGTGAACGATGCCTTGAAAGTTCCCCATGAAAAAAGCTCTTTTATCGTCCATTCCACTTCTACGCCCGTGTGCGTGTTGATACCTCTCAGCGGCTGGGGAGCCTTTATGATCGGACTCATACAGGCTCAGGGAATTCCCGATGCCACTCAGGTGATGATCCAAAGCATTCCCCTGAATCTGTATGCCATCCTGGCTGTATTTTTTTTGCCGATTCTGATTTATACAGGCTTTGATTTCAAGGTAATGAAAAAAGCCGAAAACCGGGCGGATACCACCGGGATGCTGGATGCCGATCTTGACCGGCAAAACCTGATGGAATCAGAAAACCGGAATATGACACCCTCACCCGTAAAAAATCTGATCATACCCATTGTGACCATGGTATGTGTCATCCTGGCAGGCTTATTCATTACAGGAAAAGGCAGCCTGATAGAAGGAGACGGCATGCGAAGCATACTATGGGGATGTATTGTCAGCCTGCTGACATCGTACATTTTGTACAGAAGCCAGGGAATATTTCATTACAAAGCCTTTATGAAACATCTTTTTTATGGTGCCGGAAGCATGCTGAATGTGGGCTCGATTCTTATTTTTGCTTTTTCTATGGGGAGCGTTGTAAAAATGTTGGGGACCGGACCTTACCTGGCGGAAGTCTTTGCTGGATTTTTAACACCGGCCCTTTTACCGGCACTGATTTTTCTTTTCAGCTGCATCATCAGTTTTTCCACCGGTTCTTCCATGGGCACCATGGCCGTCATGATGCCTGTAGCCATGCCCATGGCACTGACTATGGATATGTCCGTAGCACTGATTTCGGCCTCGGTTTTCGGTGGCAGCATTTTTGGGGATCATGCTTCCCCGATTTCAGACACCACCATCATGAGTTGTACTACCACCGGATGCGACGTGATGGACCATATCCGTACGCAGCTTCCTTACGTGGTAAGTTATGCGGCACTCGCTCTGCTGGGATATCTGATTCTGGGTTTTTCCGGTATATAAATCTTTGCATACTAATTGTTCGATTTTTGTTCTATGCAACCTTATGCTTGTTCAGCATGAGAAAAGTATGGAAAAAGTCAAAGCGGGGTTATTTATCGTCGTGATGATCCTTGCGCTGCTTTTTGCCATACTGGTTTTTACTGGTGTGATACCCGTTGAAACCCTGACCGGGCATATATTGTTCGGAAATATTCTTGTATTGGTCGGTATCGGATGAACAGATAACTATTTTATTCGAAAAAATAAATCATAAAATCATTGAATGAGTCCTCTTCATCCTGATATTCCTATGCTCATCAAATAACATATGACATCTTAAATCGCTTTTTTTATAATTTTTGATTAAAGAAACTACATTGAACGGTGATTCAACTTAAAATTATACATTCACTTCATACTTTTCCAGCGTTACCATATCCATCGCTGTTAGGATCCGGTTATATCCGGCACCGGTATCCAGATTGATCACATTGTATTTATTTTTTTCTGCTGAACCCCTCAGGGCTGTGTGTCCCAGAAAATACCGGTCATAAGGTAATTTTGGGGCCTGTTCAAACACCCAGAAATAGCGATCCCATGTTAGGACTTCAGTGTCCTGGTCTTTCATCGGTACTTCCGGTGTGATCCCTCCATGAAATACAGCGATGGACAATCCTCCGAGATGAAGTTCACGGTAATAAGGCATGTTTTGGTAATAATCCAGCACTTCTTCCCGGGACAGAGATTCCTGATGCCAGGAAGAGAGGGTCTCATAACCACCCTGACTGAGCCAGATCTTGGGAGCATGGCCCCGGGTTATATAATCCAAAAACCACATATCATGATTCCCGCGGACTGATAAAACCTTGTGTTTGATACAAAAATCCAAAACCTTCGCCGAATCAGGACCGCGATCCGTCAAATCTCCTACACAATACAGACAATCCCCATTCGGATCATAATCCGCTTTCTTCAGGACACGGATCAGGGCATCGTACTGCCCGTGGATGTCACCAAGAATGAGATGGCGCATGATATTAGTCGGCAGTCGGCAGTCAAAAGTCGAAAGTCGAAAGTGGTGTGTTTTAAATGCTGGTTATTGTGTGGCTTCCTGGGCATGCAGATTCCGGAGCCGTCTTGTTACGTGTCACGCATTACCGGATGAGGAGCAAGCATTGACCCACACAACCAAACTCTCAACTCAACACTCAAACTTAATACTCATTACTCTCCACTCTCAAATGGAGTTCTTTCAGCTGTTTTTCGTCCACCACATCGGGGGCATTATCCATTGGTGACTGGGCAGTGGTAGTTTTTGGAAAAGCAATGACCTCGCGGATGGAGTCTGCCCCTGCCAGAATCATCACCAGCCGGTCAAAACCAAAAGCAATCCCACCATGGGGTGGAGCACCGTATTGAAAAGCGTCCAGCAGGAAACCAAACTTCTGACGGGCTTCTTCATGGGAAATTCCCAGAATTCTGAACATTTTTTCCTGAAGAACTTCCCGGTAAATACGAATGCTGCCTCCGGCTATTTCGTGGCCGTTCAGCACCAGGTCATAAGCCTGGGCCCGGACCGATTCAGGATCTGTTTCCATCCGCTTTTCATCCTCAGGTCTGGGAGATGTAAACGGATGGTGCATAGCCACAAAACGGTTCTCTCCCTCACTTCGCTCAACAAGGGGGAAGTCGTTGACCCACAGTGCTTTATATACATCCTTCTCAATCAGATTCAAATCCTTTCCCAGTTGAAGACGGACTGCTCCCAGGGCTGTTAAGGCAGTGGTCCAAGTATCAGCACTGAAGAATAACAAATCCCCGGGATTCGCACCGGACACTGCAATCAGTTCCTTGCTCAGTGAATCATTAAAAAATTTAGAAATACCACCTGAAAGTCCACCTTCCTCGACCTTGACAAATGCCAGTCCTTTGAGTCCGTACTTTTTGGCAAGATCTGTATATCCGTCTATTTGTTTCCGGGATAAATCACTCCCGCCTGGAACCCGCAGGCCACGAACCACTCCACCGGAGGCCAGCACGGACCGGAAAATCTGGAAATCAGATTTTTCTGCGATTTCATCCAAGGCAAAAAGAGGCAGATCGAAGCGGGTATCGGGCTTGTCAGTCCCATAGGTTTCCATGGCATCCTGATAAGAATAGACAGGCAGGGGCAGGGGCAGGTCGATATTCTTTACGGCTTTCATCACAGCGGCCAGCAAGCGTTCTCCCACATCCCTCACATCCGGTTCATCCACAAAACTCATTTCAATATCAATCTGGGTAAATTCCGGCTGGCGGTCTGCCCGGAGGTCTTCATCCCGGAAACATTTGACAATCTGATAATACTTATCGAAACCGGAAACCATGAGTAGCTGTTTATAAGTCTGGGGGGACTGTGGCAAGGCGTAAAAGTGTCCCAGGTGCAGCCGGCTGGGGACCAGAAAATCCCGGGCACCTTCCGGAGTGGATTTCATGAGAACCGGTGTTTCAATTTCAAGGAAATCTTCATCGTTTAAAAATTGCCTGACAGCCTTGCCTGTTTCATGTCGCAACAAGATATTTTTTTGCATTGTCTGGGTTCTTAAATCCAGATACCGGTATTTGAGTCTTAAATCTTCACTTCCTGTTTCACGGCGGGTGATTTCAAAAGGAGGTGTTTTGGCTTTGTTTAAAAGTTCAACCTCTTCAGCCAGCAATTCCAGGGTGCCGGAAGCCATTTTGGGGTTGATGGCATCCTCAGGCCGCAGTGCAAGTTGACCTTTCACGGCAATCACATCTTCAGGCGTCATTTTGCGTACCCTTTCCCGAAGGGTTTCCGGTAACTCTGTTCCAACTCGGACCTGAATCAGTCCATAACGATCCCGGACATCCAGAAAATAGATACCTCCCAAATCCCTCCGGGTATTTATCCAGCCATTGACAATGACGGTTTGTCCAACCAGGGACTCATTCAATTCGTGGCATCGGTGTGTACGCTTTAAGTTCAAAGTATCTCCATGTTTGTAGGGTAAAGTTACGTAAAGCAAAGCATTTCCAAAACGGTTTTACGTGAGGCGTCTCTTCATTATTCTATGATTGATAGCTTGCAGAAGTTTATTTAGCTTTGCAAACTATGAAAGATATTCGAGGTTGACATAAAACATCTTTTCAAATCGCTTCTGCTTTTCTTATTATTTTCTCTTCTGTGGGGACAAGAAGAATTTACTGTTCATAAAATTTATTTTGACGGGAACCAGTCTTTTTCCTCTTCACTCTTAAAAAAACAATTAACCATAGAGCCAAAAACTCTTTCTCAGCGTCTTTTCTTTTGGAAAGATGCAATAACATATACGGATGGACATGTGGATCAGGATCTGAGACATATCCGGAAATTTTACCAAAAAGAAGGTTTTTTATTTGCAGAAGTCCAGGCTGAAAAAATCCCCCGGAGAAAAGCCGGGGACATCAATCTCCATTTCATTATCACTGAAAACAAACCGGTTTTAACTGATAACATTCTCTACAATATTCAGGCACGCAGTGAAGGGGAGAAAGAGGTCATTGACTCTCTGATTCAAGAGCGAAAAGGGTCATTTGACCTTCTCCCGGGGCAGAGGTTTCGTGATGAATCGGTGGAAAACATGCGCCGGGAACTTTTTAAAATCCTCCTTGATCACGGATACCCTGAGCCGGACATCACATACACATTATTCTTAAAAAACGAAAAAAGGCAGGTGGATGTTCATCTTACCATTACGCCCGGCAGGATTTATCATCTGGGAGACATTCGAATTTCAGGGAACGAACATATTAAACCGTTCGTTATCCAAAAGCAGGTGACACTGGAGCAGGGGGATATATTTTCTCAGTCCGCTCTTGAAAAAAATCAGCAATTGGTCCAACAACTGGGTCTTTTCGAATACGTTTCCATCAAAAATCTTGTACGGGAAAAAAATGAAGATACCGGAACTCTGCCGGTGGAAATATTTGTGCAGGAACTTCCTCAATGGTCTTTTAAAACCGGTGCCGGATACGGATTAGACGAACGAATCCGCTTTTCGGCCACAATTCGCAGGCAACCTTTTTTCGGTAAAGCCCGTTATGCCGTGCTTACGCTTAAATATTCCTATCTGGAACCTTATCACATCAATCTGAAAATTACACAACCGGCCTTTCTCACATCCCGCAGTACTCTCTTTCTGAATCCCTTTGCCCGAAGAGAACGTGAAAAGGCATACAATCTGGAACGATTCGGTGTCAGTGTAACATTTCAGCAGGGTTTATCTTCCTTCTCCAATACTTTTGTAAACTATACCATAGAAAGAAATCAGCTCGACCTGAGCGAAGATATTACAGATGCTTTCCTTTTAACAAACACCTACTACAATAAATCAAAAATTTCATGGGGAATATCCACGGACCGGTCATCCCCCCTTTTCTATCCCGATAAAGGTTTTTTTGCATCTTTTGTTACAACTTTTTCTGGTCTTCCAGGCAGTCAATATCATTATGTGTCGGCATTGACCGAGTTTAAAAAATTCCAGTACATAACAGAGGGACTCATCATCGCCGGCCGGATTAAAATCGGATCGATGAAACCGGTTATGAATGATGAATCCGCCCCTATTGAAGAACGTTTTTTTGCAGGAGGAAGTAACAGTGTACGCGGTTTTCTCAGAAATGAACTGAGTCCGAAAAACGAAAACGATATTTCTGTCGGCGGCAACAGTTATTTTGAAGCGTCCCTGGAATTCAGACACCAACTATTGAATATCTTATCCGGTGTTCTTTTTGTGGATATCGGGAACGTTTGGATTGACTATAACAGCCATAATTTCAAAGATCTTGCCTGGTCACCCGGTGTTGGAATACGTATTAGAACTCCCATTGGTCCCATACGTTTTGATGTGGCATACCCCCTGAACCAACCCGATGGTAAAGTCCGTTATCACTTAAGTTTCGGTCAGGCATTTTAATATGAAAAGAGTCGTTAAAAATATTGGAAGGTTGCTTCTGGGTTTTATGGGTGTGTTGATCCTCCTGCTTTTTCTTACCCAGACCCGTCCATTTAAGAAAGCCTTGGGAAATTACATTATCAAACAGGCCAATCATTTCTTTGTTGATGCCGAACTAACCCTGGAAAGCCTTGAAGGCAGCCTCTTCCGGACATTGGATCTTTCTCAATTGACTTTAGTATATAAAGATACGGATACCCTGCTCACCCTGGAATCCCTTTCAGTCAATTACAATATTTTCTCACTTCTTAAAAAAAGTCTCCATATCCGTGAGATTCGGCTCAAAAAACCAGTTATCAGCATACATGAAAAGGGTGATGGAACATGGAATTTCCAGGAGATTTTTGCCAAACCTGCCGATACAACCGGGAAGTCTGATAGTGAGCCCTTTTTTAATTCCATACACCTTGATAAGCTTTGGGTTAAAAATGCCACCATATTTATTGATGACAGCAATGAAAAAACATTCATTCCACAGAAAATTCTGGACCTGAATCTTGAAGCAGGTTTTTTCTATCAGAAAGATTCGATTCAGGCGGACATAACAACATTCCGGTTTAAAACGGCAGGGCCTGACTTTTCTTTACAGAATCTGACCGCTGAATATATTCAAACCACAAATCGTTTACAAAAAGGCAGTTTTATTCTGAAAACCGAAAATTCCAATATTTCAGGACAGACGGAAATCGATACTCTTAGCCGATTCCCTGTTTCTTTACAACTTGAGGGTAAACCGGTCAGTCTGGGCGATTTTGAAGAATTGCTGCCGTATCATCCAATCATCGCGTTTCCGGAACTCACCTTTACTCTGAAGTCCATTCGTGAACAGGGAATATTAAAAATGACAGCCCGTCATAATGATCAAATCCTTACAGCTGACATCCATGCCGACAGTCTGACTGCTACCCCGGTTTACACAGCGGATATCCGTATTGAACATCTGAATCCTGCGGTATGGATCAGGGGAAACATCCCTGAAAGCGATCTCAATATGCGCCTTCACGCCTGGGGACGGGGAATTGACCTGCAATCCATGGACCTGCGAATAACGGCCAATATCGAACAGTCCACCATCCGCAATTATCCCGTAGAACCGGGGAAAATCAGCATTGATAAGCAGAAAGATCAAATCACTTTTATTGCAGATTATTCAAGTTCTTTTGGAGCCCTATCTATTGATGGAGCAGTAAACCGGATTTTTAATAAACCTGAATATCGATTCAGCGGGCAGGTAACGGAATTCAATCCTGCTGTTTTCTTACCCGACCAAACTCCTGATTCTGATATCAGTCTTGCCTTTCAGATAGAAGGAAAAGGGATTAATCCAAAAACGCTGGAAAGTAATCTGTCTGTCATAAGTCGCAATTCCCGTATCGGTGATATACAGGTAAATGTTATCGATCTATCGCTTCATTATAAAAATGAATTCTTAACAATTCACAAAGGACTCCTTAACAATTCCATGGCCAATTTGGAGTTTTCAGGGTATGCGGATTTAAAAGGGAAAACGGCGATTGAATTCCGTCTTGAACCTCAAGACCTGAAACCCCTGGAATCCTTGCTGGATACCGGTCCACTTTCCGCTGACGGAAGGATTCACGGCAAACTTTCAGGAACCCCGGATAATCTTTCATTGCAAACCGATCTGGCGCTAAAAAGTCTTCGTTATGATTCATTAACTGTCGATTCTTTCAACGGCCAAATTTATATCCATTATCGTGAATCCCAATTATCCGGTAACATAGACTTATCTGCCACCCGGCTAAAGATGAAAGATTATATTTTTGATTCCATAAGACTTCAGTCAAAAGGAACAAAAGACGAAATTCATAACCATTTCATGGTTTCCTCCGAAAAAATACACCTGACTCTTGAAGCTGTTATTTATCCTTTCCCTGTTCTGACTGTTCATATTTCCGAAATGACTCTTCGAACGGATCCCCTTTATGCAGAAACAATCCACAAAAACGTGAAGATCACCCTTGATGAGAAATCCCTGACGCTGGATAATCTCGATTTCCGGATCGGAGATGGCACTTTCAATGCACAGGGCCGAGTCTCCAGAAATCTTTCGGACGCGCATGATATCACATTATCCGCGGAAAGATTAAATCTTCAAATTCTTGAATCATTGAATATTGTATCCTTTCCTGTGTCAGGACTTCTTTCCCTTAAATTTCATGGAAAAGGAACACTGGATAATCCATCCCTTGACTTTCAGGCCACAGGGCAGGCTCTGAATTTGTACACCGAAAATCTGGGTGATTTTAACCTTGATTTTCAGCTAAAAAACAGGTCAGCCTGTTTCAACATGCAGAATACTCATGGCAGCAGCGAATATCTGAAGGCTGAGGCAAATTTTCCCTTATCTGTGTTACAACCCATGATCACCATGCAGGACAGTATTGTTTTATCGATTGAAATAAAAGAACTCCGGGCCAATCGTTTAAATACCTTATCATTCATTTCCAGTCCTGTTGACGGTCAAATTAACGGCGACATAAATATCACCGGAAGAATTCAAAATCCGGTGGCAGATATTCAGATCACAGTTGATCAACTTTCCATACAAGAACACCTGATAGAAAAAATATCCCTCGCCATCATGCTGGAAAACCAGCGATTTCGTTCCACCTTTAGCCTCGAAAAATCAGAGAATGAAATTCTGAAGGGAAAAGCGGATATTCCTTTTTATCTTTTCCCGGACTCTTCAGGATCCCGGGTTCCTTCTGATGAACAAGTTGAATGTGATTTAATAATTCATGAACTGGATATGGCTTTTTTGCAATCTTTCAGTGATCAGATACATAACCTTAAGGGTCAACTGGATATTGAAGCTCATCTGAGAAATACACTGAACAACCCTGATTTATCCGGAGAAGTGACATTAAGCCGTGGAAGTCTGTCTATTCCCCGGTATGGCCTGGAATATCCTGACATCCGCATGAAAGCCGGATTATCCGGCAGGCAGATAACTTTACGTGAATTAAGGATAAAGGGGGGTGATGGTCATTTGATTCTCACCGGTAACGGCACTATAGCCCGGCCGTCATCTCAGGGTATCGAATCCTTTTTAATTCGTGCACAGGGAAATCAATTCACAGCTGCCGACAGCAAAGATATTTTTATATTGACGGATATGGATGTAACACTCAAAGGATCGCCGTCCAATCCCCAATATAGCGGAAAGATCCATATTCCCCGTGCCCGTTTGAACCTGGATGGTCTTCAGGGATTCTCTTCAGGAGCCGATGCTGATGAACCCATGTTAGTCAGAGCTCTGCAACAGGAAACTGATACAGTAATAGTGATCCGTCAAAAAGATGCAGCACCATCAGGTTTTATAGAAAATCTTACCGGAAAACTCTCTGTCAACATTCCCCGGAACACCTGGATTCGGAATAAAAACATGAATATCGAAATCGGAGGTGCCTTGGAGATTTTAAAGAGGGGGGGAAATTTTGAATTATTCGGGTCCATTCGTACCCTGCGGGGACATTATGAGCAATATGGCAAAAAATTTGATATAAAAGAGGGAGAATTACGATTTGAAGGTGGTTCAGAAATTAATCCCTTCTTAAACTTAACTATAAACTATTCTTTCAGAGATGTTAACCGTGTTCGCCGGAACTTAAGTATAAAGCTGAATGAGAAAATGAGCAATCCGGACATATCATTTTTTCTTAACGATGAAACCATTTCTGAAGTAGATGCCGTTTCTTATCTTCTATTTGGAAGAAGCAGTCAGGAAATTTCCGGGAGTCAGCAGAGTGAAGTCCGGGAAAAAACGGAGGAAGGGCTGGCAAAAAACTTGATTGCCCATCAGTTGGGAGTCCAACTCACGGGAGAAATCGGAAAAAGGCTGGACCTGGATGTGTTTGAATTTGCCGGAGGTGGGGATTGGAAACAGGCATCACTCTATATTGGAAAATACATTACAGACAAATTGTTTTTAAGTTATGAAAAAGAATTCATCCTGGGACAAACACGGGAAATTGTACCGGATAAAGTCTCGGCGGAATATGAATTAAACCGGAATATCTATATTCAGGCAACCCGTGGGAATGAACGGACAACGGGTTTTGATATTGTATGGAAATTTACAAAACGATAGGAGACAGGAATGAAAGTAAAACAATTTATAGTACTGGTGGTCCTTTTTACACTCCTGACATCCTGTGCCGGCAGGATTGAAGCACCGGTCAAGGAAGCCAGGGCAGTATGGTATTCCCGGTTTGAATATTGCAACTCCACGAAGACCCACGATCAGGACTCTATCAAACTTCACATCAGTTCGGTCATAGACAAAGCGGCAGATGCCAATTTTAATATCATCCTTTTTCAGGTCCGGGGGAATGGAGATGCCTATTACAAATCAGATATCGAACCCTGGGGTGAACTTCTTACAGGTGAATTCGGCAAAGATCCAGGTTGGGATCCCCTGGAATATGCTGTAAAGAAGGCACACAGCAGAGGTCTGGAACTCCATGCCTGGATCAATACATTTCCCGTATGGCGGGGAACCAAACCCCCAAAAGAAACAAGTCCCCTATCCCCCTATCTTGCCCATCCCGAGTGGCTTGTCTGTGATACATACGGAACACCGCAACCTTTGACGAATCATTATGTCTCGTTTTCACCGGGGATTCCTCAGGTCCATGATTACCTGATTACCCTGGTAAAGGATATCGTCAGCCGGTATGATATTGATGGAATTCATTTCGATTATATCCGTTATCCTGAAGGAAGCATTGATAATGGGTATTCCCATGATTCAATCAGTGTCCGTCTTTTTCAGGATTCTGAAAATGGGAATCCCTACAATCTTGAATGGGAAGACTGGCAACGTGAACAGTTGAACCAGTTTGTTTACAAGATGTATAATGCAATCCATGCATTGGAACCGGCTATCAAAATGTCCGCTGCTACCATCGGAAGTTACGATGTTGGGAGTTGGAACAGCTATCATGCCGTTTTTCAGGATGGCCGTCGCTGGGCGGAAATGGGGAAAGTCGATTTTCTAGCTCCCATGATTTATTGGGAAAGAACCCATCCCATCCAGCCTTTTATGAAACGAAGCGAGGAATGGCGTAAAAATACCTTCGAAAGATACTGCTTTCCCGGTATAGGAAGTTACCGTTACAATACTGATAAAAAACCTTATACCTGGGATGAAACCCTTGGGCAAATCAGGGATATGCGCAAAAAAGAGTTTCCGGGTTTTGTCTTTTTTGATGCCGGAAGTATTGAAGGTCACTGGAGTGATCTGGGTTTCAGGGAATTTGCCACACCTGCAAATATTCCACCCATGTCCTGGCTGAACGTTCAGAATCCTGTTTTGCCTGAAAATATTACCGTAGACATGCTGGATCACAACCATATCCGGATTCAATGGGAAAATACAACAGACCAATGGCAACGGTACAATATCTTTGTGGCTGAAGGGGCTCAAATCGATTCACTGTCATCACATCATCTCCGGATGGTCACGTTACCGGGGACGAATACCGTTGAACTAAAAATCAGGAACCAGGATACCCATATAGCTGTATCCGCGCTCAATAAAGCATGGATTGAAAGTCCTTTAAGCCGGGTTATCTCCTTCCGGGAATAAAAAAATGCTTGCAAAGAGCCGGTCTATGATAATATTTTCTACATAGGCACGGAAAAATTATCATGAAAAAGATCGTAATTGTAGAAGACGAGAGAATAATAGCTGATGATTTAGAGCTTACGCTCAAATCGTGGGGCTATGATAATGTGATAACAATCACAGCAGCAGAAGATCTCCTTGAGCATCTGGATGAGATTAAAGCGGATTTAATTCTCATGGATATTATGCTCAGGGGAAAAATGAATGGAATCGAAGCTGTTCGCTTCATCAACAAGAAAAAGCCTATCCCGGTGATTTATATCACGGCTTATGCAAATAAAGATACCATAGAGAAAGCAACGGAAACCAATCCTCTGGGATATCTCATCAAACCTTTTGAAGAATACCGGTTGAAAGAAATTATCGAATCTGCTTTTAAATAGTATTTCTCAGAAAAAAGTCCCCAACAAAAAAGAGCCGGAGTATTCCGGTTTTTTTTTTCACCGTTTCATATTTAAAAATAAAACAGAGCTGTCATTTAATATATGATTTTAAATATTATTTTGCATTTTACCATGTGCGGCGCTATTTTATCCCCGGGGGCGTATAGACATATAAGTATTTCTATATAGTAATATCCTTAAAAAACCATTTTATTTAAGCATTTCACTCTGGCTGAAACTCCGATCAGGCCTTAGTTGATGCAGAATGTGGTCATATTGAGTTGATTGTTCAGTAAAGATTTCGGCTGTTATTGCTCCAAGTCCGGGTCCCAGCATAAACCCTTGTCCACACATGCCGGCCAAAAGAAAATAGTTTTCAAACCCCGGTGCCCATCCCACCAGTGGAAAGCCATCGGGGGTCATGGGATAGAGTCCGCGCCAGATTCTCCGTACCCTCAGATGTCTTAAACGGGGATAAAGTTCAACCATCCGTCTGGAAACCATAGGGAGAAATTCGGATGTGTTCTCACAATCTTTGCCTTTAATAGGTGGTTCAGGAGTAATACAAAAAACAACCTGTCCCTCATCGTTCTGATAAAAATAGAAATTTGAAGATCCTTTTCCGGGACGGATGTCCACAATCATGGGCTCAAAAAACCGCTTTACCGGTTCTGTGATTCCTCCTTCATGAGAATCAGGAAAAACCGGGACATCCAGTCCCAATTTGGCATTTAGCTCCCTGGAATCTGCCCCGCTGGCATCAACAAAAATACCTGCCGTGTATGTATCTTTATTTGTTTTTACGGCATGGATTTTTTTATTATTTCTTTCATAATTCCCGACGGATTCATTAAAGAAAAAGTCAACACCCGAATCCCTGGCAAGACAGGTATATGCATCGATAAGCTTCAGGGGGCTGGCTGAACCATCCTCCGGAGAAAAGGTCCCCCCTCTTAAACCCTTACAGTAAATACCGGGAACCCGTGCTTCCACCTCTTCCCTGTCTGCCCAATAAATATTCAGATTGTGTTCATGTTGGACCGTTAAAAGATCTATCAGGGCCATTTCATCCTTTTGGGTATAGACTGGAAAAAGGTATCCCCCTTGAAACCAGCTAATATCATATCCGTAATTCTCTTTAAAGCGACTTACAATTTCCAGACTCTGTTTACAAATGTGAATTTTTGCCGGATCGGAGTGTGTGGCCCTGATACCGCCGATAGCCGCCCGGTTCTGCCCCCTTCCGGCAGAATGATTCTTTTCGATAACCGCAATTTTTAATCCCTTCCGGGAGAGGTAAAAACTTAAAGGAACACCTATGCTTCCTGCACCTATTATAACCACATCATAGTTTTTCATGGGGATCTTCTTCATTGACAATCGATTTCAGAGGTATTTCGACACTGAGGGGTCTGTATTTTACGGGTACAACATCCGGGGGATCTACACCCGCTTGTTTAAATAGAGTCGGAAAGTGTACGGTACAGTTTTTCCCTCCGCAGGCTCCCATTCCCACCCTGAGAACTTTCAAATGGTTCATATCCCTGACCTGATGTATACGGATGAACTGGATCAATTCATCGGCGGTTACCCTTTCGCATTGACAAACCAGGGCATTCCGGGGAAAATATTCAGGGGTCGGATTGGGTAAATATTTTGTCATTTCCGGATTCTGGACACGTATTCCCGCAACGGACAAGGCTTTATCCGGGGGAATGATGACATGAATCAGGTGGGTTTTTGTCTTCTTGTCATAGCGGATTCGCTGGACCTCCCCCTCACATGCATCACGACCAGCCGCATCACTCAGGGGGATGTGTGAACCTTCAGAAAAATCCGGAACAAATTCAAAAGGCAGAATGACTTCAGCCTGCTTCTCATTTTTTTTCCGGGCCAACACAATGGCCAGTCCGGGACAAATGGATACGCATTTACCACATCCTGTACAACCGCCGATATATTCGGGAATATCCATCAAATCATGACGACGGGGGTTAAGGCGGATTGCATTTACCGGACAGGATGTCACGCAGGGATTGCAGGGAATTTCCTGGCTGCAGTGAATCACCGGTTGAAATGTTTCTTTCAGCTGAATATTCGGTACATCCCAGACTTTTCCCGGTTTACTTTTTAAAAGTTCAGCCTTCCGGTACCACTCGTCCCGGACCGGCAACTCTTTTCCCATTCGGCGGGATAATTCACGGGCAGCCAGTCTGCCACCAAACATAGCTGATGAGGCTTCAGCAATTTCACCGGCATCCCCGGCTTTGACAACAGGAAATCCATAACGCTCAGCCACATTATAATATTCATCAATGGGCGTGAGCCCGGCGGCAATCAAAAGTGTATCCACCTGAAATGTTTTTCCTGTTTTCAGCAAAGGCCGGAAGGTTTCATCCACCCGGGCAATGGTGATCTTATCCAAAACATCCTTCCCTTCAGCCGATAAAATAGTATGATTCAACCAGATAGGAACTCCCATCCGTCTGATTTTGTCGGCATGGACTTTATAACCTGTTACTTGCGGGAGGATATCACATATTCCGGCAACTTCAATACCGGCCTGCAGGGCGTGATAAGCAGCAATGAGACCTACATTGCCACTTCCAACAATGAAAATCCGCTTCGATGCCAAAACCAGATCCCGGTTCACCAGTGTCTGAAAAGCACCGGCACCGTACACACCAGGCAGATCATTCCCGGGAAAAATCAAAGAGCGCTCCCTGGCACCTGCACTGATCATGAGTCCCCTGAAAGCAATTCTTCCGTAGTATCTGTTATCTGTGAAAACCCCGGCATATCCATCCTCATAAATTGCCACTACGGGAGAATTCAACAGAATTTTAATATTGGGATGATTCCGGACTTTTTCCTGGAGAATCCGGGCAATATCAATCCCTCGGGTTCCGGCATAACAATCATCCACAGAACCAAAAAATTTATGGGTCTGAAGCAGTAATTTACCCCCCAGACAGTCTTTATCTTCGGCAATAAGTACCGAATACCCCATTTCGGCACATTCAAGAGCACCTGTGAGTCCCGATGGCCCTCCACCTACTATTAGAACATCACACGTATACTCTTTTTGTGATGTCCCATGATATGCCAAGGTGTCATACGGGATTTCTGGGAGGTCATCCAGTAATCGTACGGACATATTTTCTTCGAGTGGGGTTACACAGGATTTCTGTGGTTTTCCGTTGATGATCACGGTGCAATGGGAACATTGGCCGTTGGCACAGTAGATTCCTTTGGCTGCATGATCTTTGGGATGCCGGGACAACACATGAAATCCATTGGCAATCAATGCCGTTGCAACAGGCTCCCCTTTCACCCCCTGAAAGGATTTGCCATTACAAGTAAATGAAACCATTTCAGCTTTTTCAGGAATGGGTAAGATGGGATGTTTGCGGATGCGATACTGCATAAAAGATCCTTAAAGTGGTGGTGTATGATGTGTACCTGAAGGGGATTGAATCAGCGCGTCCATGCCATAGCGGCCTTCATCCGGAATAAACAATCCGGCATTACCTTCATCCTGGTCATAATGAACTGTCAATTTGGAAGGATTGGACCTATGAAAAGATATGAGATCAGAACTGAGGTCTTTGTTCCATAATCGGCATTCATCAATGAGGGCGGTCCAGTCAAGGGAGTTTGGATCCCTTACATCCTCCCCGATCTTCAGGGACAACCGATTCCCAGAATCGGGTATGGTTGTTGTATCGGAGCCAGAGGCTCCGATATGTGCGCTATCGGCCCGGAGTTCTATTCTGGATGCATCATGGTTCATGTTCAAAGCCATCAAATGGAATCGGTAATCCCATACCGGATCTGTTGCAACAGCTCTGATACGTGTATCGGATGGGGATAAAAGATGCCGGTATGACACAGAATCTCCCGAAAGAACAGATTGTGATCTCAGAATAACCGACAAAAGAGTCCTGTTTTCGGGAAATATGAGCGTATCCATGGAAAATAAGATTTTAAAACACCAGGTTCCGTTATTCAAAATCTCCGGGGTGTCATGTGGACCGATTAAAATGCTTTCATTCCCAGAAATCACAATCGAATGATACTCTGTTTCGGGATCCTCACAGGCAAATAAAAGAAGAATCCATCCCGATAGACCCATGAGTGACCACCGGGTGCGTTGATACTCTTTTTCCAGATGAGCCAGTTCAAGCATTACCGGCTGCCATGCCATCATGACCCTCGCCGTATCGCCAGGGGTCACACGACATTCCACAGGCAGCGGGGATTTACCTGTATAAGATCCGTTGATGTAAAGGGGGATATTATCGGCATCACAGACGATAGACAGGCATCCGGTGTTTTCACGGTATGCTTCAGATGCCTTGACAAAGAGAAGGAGAAGAACCAGCATCAGGCAGATTCTTTCTCCTTTTCCCCAAAAGAGTAAATGATTATTCTTCGTCATCAATGACGGTAAGCCATCCGAATTTATCGTCTAATTTTCCATACTGGATACCGGTGATGGTATCATAGAGTTTTTGTGATTTGGGTCCGATTTTACGGTCATTCACAACCATGGCTTCTCCTTCATAATGGAGTTCACCTACAGGAGAAATAATAGCGGCCGTTCCCGTTCCAAAGACCTCCTCAAGAACACCCCGTTTATAGGCATCTACCACTTCATTGAAAGCAATCCGGCGTTCTTCCACGGGCCAGCCCCAATCCCGTGCGATTTTCAGTACGCTGTCCCGCGTAATACCCGGCAAAATGGTACCTTCATCCAAAGAAGGGGTAATCAGGGTCCCGTCAATCACGAACATGATATTCATGGTACCCACTTCGTCCACATATTTGTGTTCCTTGCCATCCAGCCATAAAACCTGCGGAAATCCTTTCTGTTTTGCCATCTGTGTGGCATAGAGACTGGCCGCGTAATTGGCGGCGGCTTTAACCTCACCCAGCCCGCCCTTGACCACACGGCTGAATTGTGTGTTTACTTCGATTCGGATAGGATTCAATCCTTCCTCATAATAAGAAGCCACCGGTGAAGTAATCACCATCAACCGGTATGTTTCAGATACTTTCAGTCCCAATGTATTGTCCATGGCAATAATAAAGGGACGCAGATAGAGGGAAGTCCCCCATTCCGTCGGAATCAGATCCCGGTCCAAATCCACAAGTTTTTTCACTGCCTTTTTATAAATATCTTCCGGAACTTCGGGAATGAACATCCTTTTGGATGAATTCACAAGACGCCGGTAATGACTATCCAGCCTGAACAACCGGACCTTTCCGTCAATCCCCATAAAAGCTTTTTGCCCTTCAAACACACATTGGCCGTAATGCAGGGTAATATTTGCCGGTTCGATGCACATGGGCTGATAGGGAACAATTTTTGGCTCTTCCCAGGCCTTGTTTTTAAAGTCCATTATCAGCATGTGATCGGAAAAATATTTTCCAAAACCAAGGTTTGAATAATTAATCGATCCTTTTCGGGATGTTTTAGCCTTTTCAATTTTCATATTTTCCTCACCTTCTTATGGGTTTAACGTTCCTGATAATATGCAAAATCCGAACCAAACGGGCAATCTCCCATTCATTCGGTCCTCAAAAGAAATTTACCAAAGCATAAACCCCAATTTCAGGAAAAAATGTTATTTTTCCGGGAATTTTTTTCTCATTTTTTGGAATTTTTCAAGAACGTGTAGATGGACTGGAAAGAATTCAGACGGAATGCTTCGTCGGTAACAAAATCTTTATGGTCAGTCGGTATGACCAGCGTATTTATTTCGCCACTCTTCTGCAGGGAACGGATCCAGTTATCATAATGGATATTTAATAAGTGAAGATATTCAGGATCAATAGATTGTTCATAATCCCTTCCCCTTTTCCGGATTCGGGAAATGAGGGAATCGGTAGATGCCTGGAGATACACAATCAAATCCGGTTTTTTCAGATAGGATGTCATTTCATAGAATATCTCCCGGTAACAGTCCCAGTCCCGATCACTCATATTTCCGAACTCATGAATACTTTTGGCAAAAATCATAGCGTCTTCATAGATCGTCCGGTCTTGAACGATTGTATGAGTCAGATTCTGAATTTTCTTTTGGACCTTAAATCGTTTTCCAAGAAAAAATATTTGCAGGTGGAAGCTCCATTTTTTCATATCTGCATAAAAATCAGAGAGATAGGGATTATCCACAACCACCTCATAATGGGGTTCCCAGCCATAATAATCACATAGCATGCGGGTAAAGGTGGTTTTTCCAACACCGATATTTCCGGCAATTCCGATAAAGGAAGGTTTCACAGAATGCGTCCTCTTAGTATGTCTCCATGAACAGAAACAATGTTCACATCATTCATCTCGTTCAGCTTAGCCTGATGTGTACCCGTTAAAGTTTGAATATAATATTCATTAAAACCTTTTGCACCCTTCTCGTTTTCTGATTCCCATAAAACACGGACTGTTTTTCCTTGAAACCGGGAGGCATAGAGAAAACGAAGCCGTTTGTCCAGTGAATGAAGAAGCCGGCTTCGTCTTATTTTTTCACTTTCTGACACCTGATTTTTCATGATTGCTGCCGGTGTACCCTTTTTAGGTGAAAAACGGAAAATGTGGAGATAGCTGAACTGCAGGGTTTCAATAAAACGAAAAGTCTCCAGAAAAAGGGATTCCGTTTCACCGGGAAACCCGGTAATAATATCCGTCCCAATAGATGCCAGGGGAATTTTATCCCGGATATATGCTACTTTTTCAGCAAATTCCTGACAGGTATATTTCCGGTTCATCGCCTTGAGGATAGGATCTGAACCGGCCTGAAGGGACAGATGGAAATGCGGGGCTGTGATCCGGGAAGCGGCAATATGATCAATCAAAGCATCCGTGAGGGTATTCATTTCAATAGATGATATCCGAATTCGTAAAAGCCCGTCGATTCTTTCCAAAGCCCGGATCAGATCCAGCAAATCGTGGGTCCCGTCCTGATAAGCTCCCATGTCGATACCTGTGAGAATTATCTCTTTATAATGATGCTCCGTCACCAGTTTCTTTGTCTCTTCCAGTGCATCGTAAAAGGATCTGCTTACCGGTTTGCCTCGGGCATAGGGAATCACACAAAATGTGCAATAATTGGCACACCCTTCCTGAATTTTTACAAAAGCCCGGTTTCGGTTTCCTGTACTGCTGATAAAAATATTTTCCGGAAAGATATCCTGATTTTCATCACTGACACAGATTAAAGGACTTTCAGAGACGGGTGGTAATTCATCCAGAAATTCAAAGATTCTGAATTTATCCCGGTTTCCCAAAATCAGATCCACACCCTCAATGTGTGAAATACTATCCGCCGCCACCTGAGGAAGACATCCGATGACGGCTATTTTCCCCCGGGGAGATGCTTTGACTGCCTGATAAATCGCACTACGGGTCTTTCTGTCCGCCTGATTTGTCACGGTGCACGAATTAATCACCGTAATATCTGCTACCTGTCTAAAGGGGACAACTGTCCACCCCCGCTCGGTAAAAGCCGTTCTCAAGGCATCTGTTTCCGCCTGATTAAGTTTACATCCTAATGTATGGAATGATACGGTTTTCTGAGTCAAGGGATCATCCTGTCAGCGAATCTGGATCTGACTCCGGTCCCCGATGATGAAGCGGTGATTTGCGGGTATACCTTCGGTTTTTCGAATGACGGCGGACTTTCCCAAAATGCTGCCTTCAATCCGGATATCCACATCCCGGATGGCAGCATCATCCATGAGAATCGAATATTCAATTTCGGAATTCAGAATTTCACATCCGTTCCCGATACAGGTATAGGGACCCAGGTAGCTGTTAAGAATACGGCAATTTTTTCCAATATGCACCGGCCCCCGGACAATGCTGTTTTCCACGACACTGCCCTCTGATAAAAAGACCTGTCCGGCCAGCACAGACTTATCATCGGAATAGCCTGAATGTTGATTTTGCACATCCTGGAGAAGCATCCGGTTGGCTTCAAGCAGATCTTCCGGTTTGCCGGTATCTTTCCACCAGCCGGTGATCTCTGAAAATGTCACTTTCCGCTTGTGCTCAATCAGGTATTGATGAGCATCGGAAATTTCCAGCTCGCCCCGGGGACTAGGTTGAATGGCATGGACGGCCTCATAAATTGATTCGTTATACAGATAAATGCCCGTCACAGCATAATCACTTTTGGGCTTTTCCGGTTTTTCTTCAATGGATATAATGCGTTCGTCGACAATCTCAGGTACACCGAAACGCTGGGGATCCCGCACTTTAGATAATACCAGATGGCAATCTGATTTGTTTTCATGAAAGGCATTCAGGAATGGTTGAATCCCTCCCCTGAGAATATTATCCCCAAGGTAATATACAAAAGGCTCCCCTTTTAAAAAGGATTCTCCGGTGATCACCGCATGGGCGAGTCCCAGCGGCGCTTCCTGAGGAATATATGTCAGGCGCACACCAAACATCTTCCCATTTCCAAAGGCCTTTTCCAGGTCTTCAAATTCCGGATTGGTGATAATCCCGATCTCTTTTATCCCGGCTGAAGCCACGTATTCAATGGCATACTGCAACATGGGTTTATTCACCAGCGGAATGAGATGTTTGTTATGAACGTAGGTAATGGGACGCAGGCGTGTCCCTTTGCCTCCTGCTGTGATCAGGGCTTTTCTGAGTTTCATGTAACATTCCTGTTTTGGGTTATCATCTCAATGGGAATCTTCATCATGGGAATGGGATGCCGCTTTATGAAGTTTCATTTCCAATGCTTTGGGATGAATAATGCTCCCGTTGACTGCCGCCGCAAAATTCGTAAGGATACTTCCAAGATACACATGATGCCCTTCCGTATGACAGGCTGATTGGAAAAGAGCCGGTGATGTGGTCATCACATGAACGACTTTTGTAAAGATACCCAGGCCTTCCTTGAGTACTTTAAAGAAGGAGGAAGGATAAATTTCGCAACCCAGATCCAGAAAAATACCTGCCAATCCATTATTGATCAGGTCACTGTAGACCATGGTATCCGATGGCATAATCATCATCTGGACTGCAGGGTTCACCGGGTTATAGCGGGTAAGTTTCAAGCCGATCTGGAAATCCTCAAAACGTCCGGATCCTTGTGCCCCTGCCATAATTTTATGGACAGGTTCATGAGCCAGGGATTCCACCGGAAGGATCTGAGTCTCTTTGCCATCGATAGCCAGGGCTATCATGGGAGATACAGCTGTCAGGTTAATTTCATTATCTTTGACATAGTCTGCTTTTTCATCCGGCTGATCAAAAAAGGCTTCCTGATCCGTCCGCTGATTTAAATATTCCAACACTTCGGTATCCGCCTCAAACAGAATGTAATTGTATCCGAAGGCTGCAAGGACATTGGCCAG
>LDZU01005542.1_pt1 | contig 25240 bp, 25 predicted proteins | sample 615531 | NCBI WGS metagenome assembly LDZU01 (sample SAMN03408293, study PRJNA278302) | terrestrial metagenome | isolation source: oil reservoir sample SB2 | place: USA: Alaska, North Slope, Schrader Bluff formation | collected 2011-09 | reverse complement strand
GGGGATCCTTTCAAACTGGAAGAAATTCTTAATACTGCAGAACAAGGCTAGAAATTAGCCTTGTTCTGCATGTCTATTTTTTGGGCTGTGAATAGTAACCTTTCAAGCTTGTTTTTTTAAAGTTTTTTAAGGATTGCCTTGACATTATGATGATAATGCTATATAAAGGGAAATGTCTTAGGCTTGAAAATTATAAAAGGTGATGGGGTTCCGCCGGAAATACCTGATTGGTTGATGACTCCTGCTATGGAAGAAAATAAGAGTAGGAGTAACTTTTTAGAGTTTTAAGCTCCTACAGTAAAACTGGAGGAGTTTTTTATTTTAACAAAAAGGAGATCTGCACAATGAAAAAGATTACATCAGTAAAAGCCATTGAAATTCTTGACTCCCGGGGCAATCCGACTGTTCGTGTTTTTATCGGCCTTGATAACGGGATTACCGCCTCGGCTTCTGTTCCTTCCGGAGCCTCAACGGGGGAGAATGAGGCAATAGAGCTTCGAGATGGGGATAAGCAGCGTTATGGCGGTAAAGGAGTTTTAAAAGCCGTTGGGAATGTTAATGAAGTTATTGCCCCCCAACTTGTCGGTATGGACCCTTTCCAGCAAGCAATAATTGATCACTTGATGATCGAACTGGACGGGACTTCCAACAAGAGTATTCTTGGGGCCAATGCTATTTTAGGTGTTTCGATGGCTGTCTCCCGTGTTGCGGCGGAAGCGGCGGGACTGCCTCTTTACGCATACTTGGGCGGCCCCGGAGCTGTACATATTCCAGTTCCAATGATGAACATCCTCAATGGGGGGAAACATACGGATAACAGTGTGGACTTCCAGGAATTCATGATTATGCCTGTTGGCGCTCCAACGTTCACTGAAGCGCTGCGCTATGGGGCCGAAACCTTTCATGTTTTGGGCGGCATTCTAAAGGAAGAAAATTATGCGACGAGTGTTGGCGACGAAGGAGGTTATGCTCCTAACCTTGGTAGCAACGATGAGGCCTGTGAATTGATCATTCGCGCTATAGAGAAAGCCGGTTATAAGCCCGGGATTGACATCTCCATAGCGCTTGATCCCGCAGCAAGCTCTTTCTTTGAGAATGATACTTATAACCTTGTGAAATCCGGTCAGGGTCAAAAATCCAGCGCTGATATGAATTTATTCTATAAAGATTGGGTTGACAAATACCACATAGTTTCTATTGAAGACGGCCTGGCGGAAAATGACTGGAAGGGGTTTGTTGAACATACCGCTCTTTTAGGGGATAGCATTCAGGTTGTTGGCGATGATCTATATGTGACTAATACCAGGTTTATTGAGCGGGGCATCAAGGAAAAAGCCTCGAATGCCGTTTTAATAAAACTTAACCAGATAGGTACCGTAACCGAAACAATTGAAGCAATTAATTTATGCCGCAAAGTAGGTTGGGGATATGTAATATCGCATCGCAGCGGAGAAACCGAGGACACTTTTATGGCTGACTTTGCTGTAGCCATGGGCGGCGGTCAGATAAAAACGGGCTCGGCATCCCGCAGTGAAAGGATTGCAAAATACAACCGGCTGATAGAAATTGAAGCAGGGCTCGGAAATTCGTCCTTGTTTGAAAATCCTTTTAAAAAATAACAAATCATAGTACGATTAAAAAAATTATTTTAGGAGAAGCAGTCCGTTTAGACCACTAACTTGGGATTAGCCAGGAATTTATTATTTTTGACTTTAATAAGCTTGTGAATCAATCTTAGATACATGATCTTTTATACCAGGTTTAAGCCGGGACCGTTCCAGGAAGCCCGGCTGTCTTTTTCTCTGCAATGTCTTAAAGGTAAAAAATAAAAGTAATCGAATATTAAATGGCAACAAATAAGAATCAAGCAAAGCGAAAGATTTGCGGAGTGTAGGTAATGCGAACATGAGCACGCAGGTAGTTGTCCTCCCTAATGCAAATTATTTTCAGGATAGTAACGGTTGCTTTTTTATTTTGTAAGGGTAGTGGGAGCAAAAAAGCGCGTGAACTTTTTATGCTCTGCCGCCGGTATACCGCTCAGGAGGCGCTGGATATGAAATTAATCAATATGGTTGTCCCCCTGGAAAGAATTGATCAGGAAGCAGACAGATGGTGTGAGGAAATTTTGGCCTTAAGACCGGGATGTATAGAAGTACTGAAGACCAGTTTTGACATGGAAATTGATTATCTGGCCGGGTCCCTGGGTAAACTGTCCGGTTTGATGTATCCTGACTGGTTCACCGGTTTGGAAATAAAGGAAGACCAGCAGGCTTTTTTTGAAAAAAGAAAACCCCGTTTCTGGAAATCACGCATTAAAAAATTATAGCAGACAATCGAAATATTGTAAGGTTTCTAAGGGTTGAGCTGTTTTTATGAAAGAGAATTAAAGCGCCGCAAGGAATTGCGGGGTGATAATTAAAAGATGAAGATAAGACGAGTAATTTGTAGTATAATGGCTTTATCCTCCTTTGATTAAGAGGTGGGATTATAAAGTGGCTCCAAATACCGGACTTAAAGACAGCATTAAACAATTTTGCCGGGACGCAGGCGCAGATCTAATCGGTTTTGCGTCTGTTGAGCGGTGGGACGAGGAAAATGAAGTCCCTTCCCAATTCAGGCCCCAATCGCTCTGGGAACCAGCGCGTACAGTAATAGTCTTAGGAGTGGGCATGCCGCTTCCGATTGTTGAAACAACACCTTCCATTTTGCACAAAGAGACCTATACAACCTCAAACAGTGTTCTTGATGCAATGGCCTTCAACCTTGTCCGTTATCTGGTCCGCGCAGGAAACGCCGCTTATTTTTTCACACGGGACGGTTACAGCAGCCTCAGGCTTTTAAAATACAAGCCAACGGCGGCGTTCAGCCATAAAATGGCGGCTAAATATGCGGGTTTGGGGACTGTCGGTTTAAGCAATTGCCTGGTTACTCCAGAGTTTGGTTCCCGGGTGCGTTTTGTGTCTGTCTTTATCTCTGAACCTTTGGAATCCGACCCGGTGATTGAAAAAGACGTCTGCATCAAGTGCGGCGCCTGCGCCAAATGCTGCCCTGTGGATGCGATAACTATAAGTGAGGATAAACTAAAAAGCGACTTTAATATGCTTTCCTGCCTGGAGTGGCATATTGAATTAGTTAATGAAAAAACGTATCCATGCGGGATATGCACCAAAGTCTGCCCTGTCGGGAAGGATCGGCTTGTCTATAAACAAAAGGGCATTATGAAAAAGTACCTTGATGAAAAAGAAGCGCTGGCCGCTTATCCTGACGACCCGAGGTACAAGTCATGGAATCATGTGCGAAAATACGGAAGCTGGAGTAAGGAAGACCGAGCCAATGCTGTAAAAACAAATCATGAAAGCGGGGGAAATGATCATGGAAATTAATAACCTGGAACAATTCGCAGAACAGTTCAGTACTTTGCTGAAAGACAAACCGGAATGGCCGGACCTGCTGAAAAACGGCCGGGGCATGCTCAGCCAACTTGTTTCTAATCCCAACTGGTTCAAACCAGTGTTGTCAAAATTGGCTCTTGACGATGCTTTTCTGAAATCACAATGGCATTCCATTGACCCCAACGATATTCAGATATACCGCAGCCCTGAAAAATTGTTTACTGTCCGGGCCTTTATCTGGGAGCCAAATGTTTTTTATCCCATTCATGACCATGGCGCCTGGGGTATCGTAGGCGCCCATATAAATCAAATAAGGGAAAGAAAGTTTGCCCGGGTGGATGACGGGAGCGACAGCAATTTTGCCGAGGTTGTCCAGACGGCTGACGCCACCCTTTCTCCCGGTGAAACAACCTATGTTTTGGCTCTGAATGAAGGTATTCACCAGATGCAGGCCGTGAACAACAACACTTCAGTTACTATTCACGTTTACGGTTCTCCGGTGCGTAAAGGTTTTATTTATTATTTTAATCCTCATAACAATACCGCTCATCGTATGTATTCGCCGTCAGTTGAAAAAAAGATACTTGCCATCAGGACCCTGGGTTCAATACCGGAATCATGGGCTGAAGATGTGCTGCAGAGTGTTATTAACTCATCCGAGCCCGAATTTATCCGGAACGAGGGACGGTATTCGCTTATTAAGCTTAAGGGATAACAGTCAAACAGGAGGGGTAATGAAAAAATCGCTTGTGCTTGCTGAAAAACCCAGTGTAGCAAAGGAAATTGCCAGGGTTTTAAACTGCGGTATGAAAAATAAGGGATTTATGGAAGGACCTCAATTTGTGGTGACCTGGGCGCTGGGTCATTTGGTTACCCTTGCCGAACCTGAAGATTATGATCAGAAATATAAGAACTGGGCTTTGGAAGACCTGCCCATGCTGCCGGCCAACATGAAGCTGAAAGTAATCAGGCAGACTTCCCACCAGTTTCAGGTAGTCAGAAATCTTATGAAAAGGGAAGATCTAAAAGAACTGGTCATTGCCACGGACGCCGGACGTGAAGGAGAATTGGTGGCCCGCTGGATCATGGCTGCCGCATATTGGAAAAAACCTTTCAAACGCCTGTGGATCTCATCCCAGACCGACGCCGCCATTCGGGAGGGGTTTGCCAATTTAAAGCCCGGATCTTCTTATAATAATCTGTTTGACGCTGCCGTTTGCAGGGCCGAGGCTGATTGGCTAATCGGGTTAAACGTAACCAGGGCGTTAACCTGCAAATTCAACGCCCAACTGACCGCAGGGCGGGTTCAAACTCCGACACTCGCCATGATTGTTAACCGGGAGGAGGAAATAAAACAATTTATTCCGGTTGATTACTGGACTGTCCGGGCGGATTTCGGAGACTTTTTCGGAGATTGGCGGGATAAGAAAGGGAACAGCCGTATTTTTGACTACACAAGGGCAGAAGCGTTAGCTGCAAAGCTGCAGGGTCATCAGGGAATAATTGAGGATATCCGGACGGAAAGCAAAAGCGAACCGCCTCCCCTTGCTTACGATCTGACCGAACTGCAGAGAGATGCCAACAAGCGTTACGGATTTTCGGCGCAGAAGACACTTTCTGTTTTACAGGACTTATACGAACAGCATAAACTTGTTACCTATCCAAGGACCGACTCACGTTATATTACTTCGGACATGGTTCCCACTTTGCCCGCCAGGCTAAAAAGCATCGCTGTCCCTCCATATGCCGACTTTGTGAAGCCGCTCCTGCTCAAACCCCTAATAACTTCAAAACGCTTTGTCGATGACAGCAAGGTTTCCGACCATCATGCGATAATCCTCACCGGAGAGTCTTTACGTTTGGCGTCCTTGAATGCGGAAGAAAGAAATTTGTACGATTTAATTGCCAGAAGGTTTGTTGCTGTTTTATACCCTCCCTACCGGTATGATCAAACCATATTGATTACCGTAGTAAACGGGGAAAAATTCTACTCCAGAGGCAGGATTGTCAAAGATAAGGGCTGGAGATTGGTAACTTCCAAAACTGATGAAAAAGATACTTTAAATGATGAAGCCCTTCCCGAGCAGGTTTTGGCGAAATTTAAAAAAGGCGCCCCTAAGCAGGTGAAAGGTATTAAAATCAACAAGGCGAAGACCAAACCGCCCGCCCGCTACACCGAGGCTACCTTGCTTACCGCCATGGAAAGCCCGGGCAAGTTTATTGAAGATGAAGAACTGCGTGAAACAATGAAGGGATGCGGATTGGGAACACCGGCCACCCGCGCCGAGATTATCGAAAAATTGCTCTACAACAACTATATTGAGCGCCAGGGCAAGGAACTCACCCCTACATCCAAAGGTATACAGTTAATTAAACTGGTTTCTCCGGCGTTAAAATCACCTCAATTAACTGCGCAGTGGGAGCAGAGGCTGTCCAATATTGCCAGGGGCGAGGGCAGTAAAACCGAATTTATTGCTGATATACGCTCAAATGCGCTTGAATTGGTTAAAAGCATCGCCACGGACACGGTTTCTTCGTACAAAGCGGACAATATTTCCAAAACAAAGTGTCCTGTCTGCAGTAAATTTATGCTGCTTGTCAAGGGCAAAAGAGGCAGAATGCTTGTCTGCCAGGACAGGGCCTGCGGACACCGGCAGCCGGAAAGCGACGGTTTTGGGTTTCAGGCTTCCAAAAACGAGAGCAGAATGAACCAAAGGCTGATCGCCAGATACAGCGACCAGGACTCCATCGGAAATAACCTTGGAGAACTGCTGAAGGCGGCGTTGGACAAAGAAAACCTATAATCTTAACAGGCTTCCCACACTGTTTAAAATAAGAGAATCGCCAAATTCCCCGGCAAGAATATGCATGGCTTCCCAGCCGGTACAATGCATGGGCGCCAGCAAGGCGGGGTCTATTTTTTTCAGGCGGCGTACAGTTGGATCAATAATTTGTCCGGAAAGCCGGCCGCCGAGGTGAAAACCTCCTATCACCGCGTAGATTTTTTCTATTCCGGTCATTTTCCGGGCCTGTTCAATTGTATTAATGATTCCCCGGTGAGCACAGCCGGAAATAACGACCAGCCCTTTGCCGCGCACATTGGCGGCGATGCTTTGCTCCTCGGAAACATCGTCCCTGACCAGGTTTATGCCGTCATCAAGGAATAAGTTCGAAGTGCCCTGTTCAAACTTTGTGATCATCGGGATTTCACCGGTTGCGGCAAAAAATCCCTTTCCGAAAAGGATGGGCTGTTTATTTTCGATAACCTGCGCTCCTGAGGCCTCCAGTTGTTCCTTCTTCAACACCGGATATTTAATTTTCTCCCCGCTGGGTGTTAGACGTATGCGCAAATCTTGGAACACTTCCGGGTGGCAGATTAAAGAAAAGTTTTTTCCAATTGCAGCGGCCAGCCTGGTTAATCCTCCGAAGTGATCTATATGGCCATGGCTCAAAACCAAGGCCTGTATTTCCGATAAATTGACGTTGAGCAGATTAAGATTATGGATTGCTCCTTCTCCTGACCATCCCGCATCCAAAATAACCGCGCTTTCTTCGTTCCCTCTTTTTGCCCTTAAAAGCAAGGAGAATCCATGTTCAGCAAAAAGGGTGTCGGATCTGACCCTGCCTTTTTCGTAAAATCCAAACCTTTCCACAACGGGAGAAGAGCTGAGGCTTGCGTCGGCGTAATTATCCATCACAGAAAGGATTTCTAAATGGTCAATTTCCGTTAACGAGACTTTATCGGACATATGATCATCACCTTTTTAAAATTAATGTTTTTTATTTTCTTTACTCCGAGAGTTGAGCATAAAGCCGGGTAGATGATACCATATTAAATAATGAACATACCAACAGTCAATAATAAAATTAAACTTGAAGCCGGGCGACCGCAATGTGTGTCAACAACCCCGTCCCCCTGGCAGAAAAGTTTTTGTTGCATTTTTAGACATTTTACAATAAAATTTATGGGCATATGTTCAATAGGAAGAAAAATGTGTTTGCGCCGTCCGGCTTTTAAGCGGATTTTACGGGCTGCAAGAAAAAAGTTGCGGAGACTCTTTACAGGGACGGACAATCTTGATCAGAGGGGGGAATTACCTGGAAAGAGAAAGCGTTTTCGAATATGTCGATTGCAAACATGTCACATTTAAAAAACAAAACTCATATGGCAAAATTATTAAAATATTTCAAAAGATTATTTAAAGAAGGAAAGGAAATATTGAATGTCCGAAAACACATGTCCAGCAGCATCAGCAGCAGAGAGTAATAATAAACCCAAGGTTATCGAACAGAGTGAATTCAACAATATTAAAAAAGTTATTGCCGTAGTAAGTGGCAAGGGGGGAGTAGGCAAATCTTCCGTCAGCGCATTAATGGCCATTGGTTTGAGGAAACAGGGCTATAAAGTTGGTATACTTGACGCAGATATTACCGGCCCAAGCATTCCTAAGATGTTTGGATTAAATACCCATCCGGAAAGTCTGGACGATCACATTTTACCGGTCAAGACTTCTACAGGAATCCTCGTTATCTCCTTAAATTTATTTCTGGTCGAGGAGGACGAACCTGTGATCTGGAGAGGGCCTGTGCTTGCCAACGTAGTCAAGCAATTCTGGACGGATGTTATTTGGGGAGATCTCGATTATTTGATTGTCGATCTGCCGCCTGGAACAGGGGATATACCTTTAACAGCCATGCAGTCTTTGCCTTTAGACGGATTGGTCGTAGTGACATCCCCTCAGGACCTGGCCATGATGGTGGTTAAAAAAGCTGTTAAAATGGCGGAGCACATGAATATACCAATTTTAGGCATGGTAGAGAACATGAGTTATTTAAAGTGCCCCGACTGCGGCAAAGAAATATATCTTTTCGGGCCCAGCAAAGTCTTCGAGACTACTCTGGAAACCGGCATGAGGCTGATCGATAAGCTGCCCGTTGATCCTGAACTTGCAGCGCTGGCTGACCATGGCGAGATAGAAAGCTATCAAACAGATGCCTTTAAGGGGATTTCCTTCTAAATTAAGAATGAAATTAAGAATAGAATTTAAGCTATGCGACAACATTGCCCCGTTTCTATAGCGGGGATTATTTTTCTCTTTTTTCTTCTGGTTTCCGGGCGGGGGCCATATTTCTCAGATCCGCCGGCCGCAGCCGTCCCGGCTGTGCGCTTCTTAGCTTGCTATGTCTGTACCCGTATGCAAAATAAATGGCCAGGCCGATTAAAATCCAGATGACCAGGCGGATCCAGGTAAGGGCAGGCAGGTTGAAGGCCAGGTAAAACGAAAATCCAAAAGCCGCCAGGGGCAGCCAGGGCACAAAAGGAACTCTGAAGGGCCGCGGGAGATCGGGCCTGGTTTTCCGCAGCGCGATGAGGCCTATCGAAACAGCCATGAAAGCCGAGAGAGTGCCTATGTTAGCTAATTCGGCCACAATTTGTATGGGCAGCAAAGAGCCCATTAAAGCTACAATGGTTCCTATAATCAGGCTGTCCGGGACAGGAGTGGCCAGTTTCGGATGGACCCAGGAAAATACCGGCGGCAGGAGGCCGTCACGGGACATGGCAAAGAAAATCCTGCTCAGCCCATACATTGTAACAAGCATTACCGAGGTCAGGCCGGCCAGGGCACCGACAGAAACAAGCGCTGAACCCCAGTTTAAACCGATAGCCAGAAGGGCGCTGGCCATGGGTGAGGCGGTATCAAGAAAAGGGTATTTGACGATTCCGGTTAATACGGCTGAAACCGCAATATAGAGAATAGTGGCCAGGGCAAGTGAGGAGATAATCCCGAAGGGAAGGTCCCGGCGGGGATTTTTAACCTCTTCGGCTGCTGTGGAAACCGCGTCGAAGCCAATAAAGGCGAAGAAGATAATTGCCGCGCCCTTAAAGACACCCGAAATTCCAAATGGAAGAAAAGGGTTCCAGTTGGCGGTGTCGATGTGCCTGAATCCGAGGAAGATAAAAAGGATCAGTATGCTTACCTTTAAGCCCACGATAAACTTATTGGCAACGACGCTGTGCTGGGTTCCGGAAATAATCAGGGCTGTAATCACGGCGGCTATAAATAAGGAAGGAAGGTTGATTATTCCGCCGGCCAGAGGAGAAGTGGTCAGGGCGGCGGGAAGTGTAATCCCGGCCGATTTAAGAAGGCTGACTAAATAAGATCCCCAACCGATGGAGACCGCACCCGAAGCGACCGCGTATTCGAGCACAAGATTCCAGCCGACCAGCCAGGCCAGCAGTTCACCCAGAGAAGTATAGGCAAATGTGTAGGCGCTGCCGGCGACCGGAATCGAAGAAGCCAGTTCCGCATAAATTAGCGCGGTAAGGCCGCTTACTACCGCCGCAATGACAAAAGATAGGATTATACCCGGGCCGGCATAGCGTGCAGCCGCCAATCCCGTTAAAACAAAAATGCCTGTGCCGATCACTGCCCCAAGACCAAGCGCCGTTAAATCGAACGATCCGAGTGTCCTTGCCAGCCGGTGCGTTCCGCCTTCTTTTTCGGCTAACAGGTGTTCTATAGGTTTAACCCGCAATCTATTCATTCTACCGCCTCTTTATATATTTGTACTTAAAGTGTAAAAGGGTTGCTTATTTTAATGTTTACCAGGAGCGGATTTTTATGAGTCAAGCCGCGATCTTTCGAATATATTTTTGTTTATCAGTTTGCATAGAAGCTGCGGCATCCTGTCTTGACAAGGCCTTACTCTTATGTTAAACTCACTTCACGGCATAAAAGAATTTCCTTTGATAATGTATTTGCCATCATAGCTCAGTAGGTAGAGCACGTCCTTGGTAAGGACGAGGTCACCGGTTCGAGCCCGGTTGATGGCTCCAAGTTAAGGCGGCGTAGCTCAGCTGGTCAGAGCACGCGGTTCATACCCGCGGTGTCCGGGGTTCGAGTCCCTGCGCCGCTACCAGCTTTCCTTACTGTTATAACTCCTATTTGTGACAAAAATGTTCCTATAGGACCAATTGGACTAATATTTCCCAATATATCTTTTTAATAGTTTTAAATTTCAGGAATTATTTTAAAAATATTTTAAGAAGAGTACTTGACATGCCCCCTAATGATAAAGTATCTTATAAAATAAGAATAGATAAATTGTTCTGACAGATTAGTATATTTTAAACTTATACTAATCAACCAACCAACCAAAAATACATAGGGAGGTGAACACTTAATGGCGGCCTGTGCAGAGTGCAAATCGTTTTTCGCTGTTCCCGAGAATGCAGATGATTTTGCAGAGGGGAAAGGAGACTGCGTCAGGGAAATAAAGGATGAAAAAGGCAAGTACTGGCTCTCCAAACCCGTGATGGGCGATATGGACACAAGCAAATGTCCTTTTTTCGCTGAGAAAGTGTAGTCCAAGAACTTTAAAAAACCAAAATTTAAATGGGGAGGTTAACGATATCCATGGCAACTAGACATAAGCCAATTGAGTATAAGGGAAAAGCCCTTGATTTTCCTTATGAGAACCCCGCTGAGGAAGCAATCGAAGATGAATATCTTCATGAAAATCTGGCTAAGCCGACAACCGAGAGGACGAAGAGGCTCAAGGCGAGGTGCCGTTGGAAGCATACTGCGGCCGGCGAGTTTGTAGAAAGCAGCGTCAGGGGAGGTATTGAGCGGCTGCGCTACTGGACCGAGGGACATAGGGCATCCGATGGAAATAAGGAAGTTTTAAGAAGGGCTACCTGCCTCCAGACGCTTTTGGATAAGTGCACTGTCATTCTGCAGGAAGACGAGAAGATCATCGGCTACCACGCCGAAGATCCGAGTATGATCCCCCTGTATCCGGAACTTTCCTTCCTGGCCACCCAGGATTATATTCAAAGCCCCAGGTATTGTCCGCAGCCGGTGGAAGAAGCCCAGGAAATCAACAACTACTGGATGAAGCACTCGCTGCTCTCCAAATGCATGCCCTACTTCGAGCCGTTTGAGCTGGGCCAGATGTTTCAGGTCAGCTCGATGGAAGCGCCGAGCTTTGCTTCGGGCTACAACAGCATTGTTCCCCCCTACGAGACAGTGGCGGAAGACGGGCTGCTGAAAAGGATTGAGCTGGCCCAGGCCAACATTGATAAAGCCGGGGGCGAACTGGCCGCCCCGTACTGGAACGCTCCGGAGAGGCTGCCGCTGCTGGAAAAGATCGACGTCTGGAGATCCATGATCATCGCCGACAAGGCAGTGATCAGCTGGGCAAGGCGCCACGGCAGGCTATGTAAGATTGTTGCCGAAAACTTTGAAACCGACCCCGCAAGAAGAGAAGAACTGCTTGAGATGGCCGACATCAACCACAGGATACCCGCTGAACCCTGCCGGGGACTGTGGGATGTCATGCAGATGAAGTGGTATGTCTACCTTCTCTGCCACGCCATCGAGCGCTATGCCAGCGGCTATGCCCACAAAGAGGATAAACTCTGCTGGCCCTATTACAAGGCCAGCGTAATCGATAAAACCTTCCAGCCTATGACCCACAAGGATGCCGTCGAGCTGTTCGAGTGCGAGCGGCTGAAGTGCTCCGAGCACGGCGCCGGCAAGTCACGGGCCTACCGGGAAATCTTCCCCGGCTCCAACGACCTCTTCATCCTGACCATCGGAGGGCTGAATAGAGACGGCACGGACGGCAGCAACGACTGCACCGACGCTATCCTGGAAGCCGCCCGGAACATCCGGACGACGGAGCCTTCAATCATGTTCCGCTGGAACCCCAAAGGCCGCTTAAAGACCAAACGTCTCGTCTTCGAGTGCATCAGGGACGGTCTCGGCTATCCCTCAATTAAAAACGATGAGTTAAATTCCCACCAGATGCTCTATTACGCCAGGTTCAGCCAGAACAACAACGGGGCGACCCCCGAAGAAGCCCATGACTGGGCAAACGTTCTGTGCATGTCCCCCGGCTTGGTCGGCCGCAGGAAGACTCAGAAGACAAGGTCGGAGGGCGGCGGCTCGCTCTTCCCGGCCAAGATCCTGGAGATCACCTTGAACGACGGCTACGACTGGAGCTACTCCGATACCGAGCTCGGCCCGCATACCGGCGACCCCAGGACCTTCGATACCTTCGACAAACTCTGGGAGGCCTTCCGGGCACAGTACCAGTACGCGATAAGCATGGTCATCAGGGCCAAGGACGTTTCCCGTTACTGGGAAGCCAGGGTTCTGCAGATGCCCTTCGTCTCCAGTATAGATCATCTACGACGACAAGAAGTACACTATGGATCAGCTGCTTGACGCCCTGTACGCCAACTGGGAAGGCTTCGAGGAAATGCGGCGCGACTTCGTCAACGCTCCCAAGTGGGGCAACGACGACGACTATTCCGACAGCGTCATCAAGAAGTTCTATGAAGATATAATCGCCGGCGAAATGAGGAAGATCACCAACTACTCCGGCGGCCCGGTCATGCCTGTCGGCCAGGCGGTAGGCCTCTACATGGAAGTCGGTTCCCGCACAGGCCCGACCCCGGACGGACGGTTCGGCGGCGAGGCTTGCGACGACGGAGGAATTTCCCCATATATGGGCACCGACAAGAAGGGCCCGACGGCCGTTCTGAAGTCCGTATCCAAGGTCGACTCCACCACCCAGAAGGCGAACCTGCTCAACCAGCGCCTGTCTGTTCCGATTATGAGGAGCAAGCATGGTTTCAAGATCTGGCTCGCCTACATGAACACCTGGCACGATCTGAACATCGACCACGTGCAGTTCAACTGCGTGAGCAACGCCGAGCTGCTGGCGGCGCAGAGGGAGCCTGAAAAGCATCAGGACCTGATTGTCCGTGTTTCCGGCTTCAGCGCCCGCTTCGTTGATATCGGCAAGTACGGCCAGGACACCATCATCGCCAGAAACGAGCAGGATTTCGGCGCCGAAGACCTCGACTTCCTGAACGTCAGCACGGATGAAATGGTTTAAGGAGCATTATTTTAAGATAATTTCGAGTAAAAATTGAATATAAAGGGGTGTTTTATAGGTGTCCGAATTAGTCTCAAAAGCAAAAGAGCTGGCTGAAAAAAGAAAGGTCGGAGTCAGACTTGAAATGGGAACCACGAAGGCGTGTCTCAAATGCAGATGGGGAGTCGAAGACCCCACAGATCCTGCCAAGGGGCAGTGCATCGGCGGTCACAGGACCGGAATGGGCGGCATCTGGAAAAGGATGATCCACGACTATTACAATACAACCTGCGATCATTTTGAAGAAGGCGAAGTAGATTTCCGGGATCACGTGTAATTCCGGAACAAACAACATACACCCTATGCAAAATAGGGTGTATGTTGTTTATATTAAAAGTTGTTTATATTAAAAAATGGAGGACAAAAAATGAGCACAGAAAATAAGATATTAGTGCCGGAAGCAGACCCTTTTTTTTATGTCAGCCGGGAAACAAGGAACATAATCGATAAAATAAGGCTTATATCTGAAAAAAAGCCCGTTAATGTTCTGGTAACCGGAAGACAGGGCTGCGGCAAGTCTTCCCTGGTCCGCCAATATGCCGCCGTATACAACAGGCCGCTGGCCTCCTTTCAGATTGGTATTTTGTCCGAGCCGGGGCAGTTGTTTGGAGAATATACCTTAAGGGAAGGCGAAACCAGTTACAAGCCGTTTCTTTTCCCGGAGGCGATCCAGACGGACGGATGTGTGGTTCACCTTGAAGAAATCAACAGGCCAGAACATCCCAAGGCGCTGAATATGCTGTTTTCCCTGCTTGCTGAAGACAGACAGGTCTGGATGGATGAACTTGGCCTGCTCCAGGTAGCGAAAAGCGTTGTCTTTTTTGCAACGATGAACGACCCCGATGGATGTTTCAACAAGAACAACCCTGATGATTGGGGAACTGGTGGCAGTCGGAGTAAGCATCCGGGATGCGATTATATACAGCCTGCAGACCGACAGGGATCACCTTGAATCAATTCTGCTTACCATGCATATGGAAAGGAAAGACATCGACGCAGAATTGGCCAGTGAATTCGTTCTCTTTAGATAGCAGGCCGACTTTAAAAGCGAAAGAGGGGAGAACATGATCAAATATCCCCAGATTGTAAAACCAGAGGATATTATCAGTTCTTTTTACATACCCGGTGAAGAGGGGATTTCCGAACATTGGCGGAAGAATAAATCGCCCGTGGAATTCCGCGAGCTCGTTTTCTTGCTCAAAGGCATTGAAAAGATAACGGCGTACATGGGCAGAAATGTGGGAACCATCCTCTGGTCCGGCATGGAACCTACGGAAAGCAACGTGATCTTTTTAGACCCTTCCGCTGTGCTGGGAAGGTACCCGGTTCCTCCGAGCAGAGCCGATATCGCCATCGGGGAAGCCATTCACCTAGGTTACAAAAACACGGAATGGAGCGATCGCGCGAAAAACCTTGCGGCTAAAGCGCTAAACAAGGAACTGCACGACGAGGATTCCTTCCGTTACGACCGCCGCTTTGCCCTTTTTATAGAGATGGCGGAAGATGTCTACGTGGATATTATTTCCAACCGCTGGATTCTCGGGCGTTATACGGAAAAATACCGCGAGTATACGTTTGACGTGAGAAGAAAGAACTTTCTTCAACCCCCCACGGTCGACGAACTGTTGCACCTGTGGTGGCTTATGGCTGCGGAGAGAACGGGCCAGGCTTACAAGAATGAGTTTGAGGACGAGATGTACGGTTACTACGGGTACAACCTGTCCCGTTTCTATACTGAGCCTCTGCTCGTCCTGAATTCGATTGTCAGCGATTTAATTAATAAAGTTCCCCGGATCAGCAGCGTTGTGGAGCGGTGTGAATTAAGGGCCAAACTTTACCTGAGCATTTATGAGGACCTGAAAGCGAACTTTGGTTTCTGGGTAACCGATATCAGGGATAAGAAGATGATCCCGCGCACCATCGCCGAAGATATTGTTGAAGACAAGAGCCAATTCAAGGCGATCATCGCCCACTACGCCAAGGAAATGGAAACGCTGGTCAGCAAGAGCGCGGATATAACCGATGAAATCAGGCTGATCTGCCATGACGACACCGAAGTCGTTCCTATCAAGATCAATGATATCGTTTTGCCTTTTAGGGAACCCGTGGATATGAGCCTTCTGACGAAGATCCAGGCCCTGATCAATACCAAGGCGGACAAAAGGAAAATAATCAGCCGGGGCATGGAAAGCGGAAAAATTGACAAGCGGCGGCTGTACAGGGCGCCAATCAACGGAAAAGTTTTCATGTACAAAAAGACCGAATTTGAAATGAGCAACGACATCATCCTGGTCATCGACGCTTCCGGTTCAATGGGCGGGCCGAAATGGAACACCATCCAGATGATTTTTAAAGTCCTTTATACGGCCTTATCTAATATTAATAAGAATGCCAGGATATTTTCCTATAACGAGACCAAGGGCGCCTGTCTATTAACCGAGCTTTCCAGGGGCGACAACGAGCTCTACACAGTGCTTCCCCAGGGAAAGACCGCTTCCGGCGAGGCAATTATCGCAGCGGCGACCTTAATCAGGACGAAAACCAGGCGTCCATACATAATCCACATTACGGACGGGGCTTCCAACTGGGGCTGCAATGTGGAATATGCCATCGAATACTGCAAGAAGCAAAGAATAAGCCTGATGACTATGGGTTACGGATGCTCAAAAAGCAACAAATCGGCATTGAGGGAAGAGTACGGCAGACAGGTTGAATTCATTGATAACCTGCAGGAATTTCCCGCCAAGTTCGGAAAGCTGCTCAATTTGGGAAGAAAATATAATTAAGGAGATGAGGCTGATGTCGTCAACAACGACCTCTGAAGAAATAAACCAGGATACCGGGAAGCGCGTCAGGGAACCCCTCATCACCAACATCCAGCGCTATTCCCTTCAGGACGGACCCGGCCTGCGCACGACTATTTTTTTAAAGGGATGCCCTTTAAGGTGTCCCTGGTGTCATAATCCGGAAACGCAGTCGGTAAAACCGGAGATTAACCACTTTCTGGATAAGTGCACCGGGTGCGGCAAGTGCGCCGAAGTCTGCCCTACAGGCGCCACTTACATAGAAAAAGAAAGAGGAGAAATAAATCTCCGCTTCGACAGGAACAAGTGCACGGGGTGCGGTGAGTGCGTCAAAGCCTGTTTATACGAGGCCAGGCAGTTGGTCGGGACTAAAATGACAATGGATGAGGTTATCAAGGAAGCCGTTTCCGACAGGCCGTTTTTTCAGAATTCCGGAGGAGGGGTGACGATCAGCGGCGGCGAACCACTGTTTTTCCCGGAATATACTACGGAACTGGCCAAAAGGCTGAAGTGGGAGGAGGCTGTGCACCTTGCTATCGATACCTCCTGCTATTGTCGGTGGAGCCACCTTGCTGAGCTTGTTCCTTTAGCAAACCTTTTTCTTTGTGACATCAAGACCATGGATCCAGTAAAATATAAAGAGATAATTAAAGGTGACTTAAAAGTTATCTTGACTAATATTGAAAATCTAGTCCGCGCGGGAGCAAATATAAGGATCAGGCTGGCTATCATTCCCGATTTTAACAATTCAAAGGAAGATTTTGAGGCCTACGCAAGCTATATCGCTACTCTGCCCGGGAAGATAGTAGCGGTGGATATTCTTCCTTTCCACAGCTATGCTGAAAATAAATACGCCTTGTTGGGCAGGCTGGGTAATTACAAATACAGGGATTTTAAGTCTTTATTCGGAGAGGATGTCGTCGAGCTGCTGAAAATTATGGCGCCTGTTGCCCGCGCCCATAAATTTGAATGTACTGTCGGGGGTTTGTCGGGAGTTACCGCACAAAGCCTCTCCTAATAGGATTGCTGATACTAACTGATATTTTAATTAAGGAAAGGAATTTCAACGGTGGAGGGAACAACTGTCCTTAGAAATTCGGCTGTGATAAATTATGTGCCCGGAACACCGTCTTCTTGTTCAAAGTGTCTTTGGGGGCGCCAGGACTCCAGGGACATGTCCAGGGGTTACTGCATTGCTTACAAAACAAACGCAGACACTGTTTGGGTAAGAAAAATCAAGGATTTTCATAATTGCACCTGCGGGCGCTATGAATACGGTATGCCGAAAGTGGTCAGCAGTATGATGGGCCATTGCAGGGGTTGCCGTGTCTGTACATGCCCGTAACTTAAACTTACCAAAGAACGTCTTAGATCTGAAAAAGGAGTGTCTTGCTGTGGAAGATGCTGAGAAAAAAAATGTCCAGATTGGCATAGTGCCGGGAACACCTAAACCGTGTGCAAAATGCAAGTGGGGGCGGAAAGATTCCAGAGACCCGGATAATGGTTTTTGCGTCGGCTACAAAACAAGAGCAGGTACTCCCTGGGTAAGAAAGATTAAAGATTTTAACAATACAACCTGCGGCAAGTATGAAGAGGGGATTCCAGGCATAGTGAACACTGTGCCGCTTCCCGACGACGAACCGGTAAAGATTAATATCTAAGAATTTTGGCGGTTACTGTTTAATTAACTAAATTGAACGTATGTACCGGTGGGCCTCAATGGAAGCGCCGGCTTTTGCCATTGGTTTCAACAGCATTGTTCCTCCTTACGAAACTGTTGCTGAAGACGGCCTGCTGAAAAAGATTGAGCTTGCCCAGGCCAACATTGACAGGACCAGAGCCGAACTGGCCGCCCGCGCTGGGATGCTCCGGAGAGGCTGCCGCTACTGGAAAAAATCGGCCTTTGGAGTTCTATGATTATGGCCGACAAGGCTGTGATCAGCTGGGCAAGGCGCCATGCCAGGCTTTGCAGGATCGTCGCCGAAAGCTTTGAAACCGACCCCGTAAGAAGAGAAGAACTGCTGCAAATGGCTGAGATTAGCCAGCGGCTGTGGGACGTCATGCAGATGAAGTGGTATGTCTACCTGATGTGCCACGCCATTAAGCACTATGCCAGCGGCATGGCCCACAAAGAGGATAAGCTCTGCTGGCCGTATTACAAGGCCATCGTAATTGACAAAACCTTCCAGACCATGACCCACAAGGATGCTGTCGAGCTGTTCGAGTGCGAGCGGCTGAAGTGTTCCGAGCACGGCGCCGGCAAGTCAAGGGTTAACCGGGAAATCTTCCCTGGCTCCAACGACCTTTTCATCCTGACCATCGGCGGGCTGAACAGGGACGGCATGGGTTTCCCTTCAATTAAAAACGACGCTCTGAATGACCAAGCCAGAACAACAACGGGGCGACCCCCGAAGAAGCCCACGACTGGTGCAACGTTCTGTGCATGTCTCCGGGCCTGGCCGGCCGCAGGAAGACCCAGAAGACAAGGTCGGAGGGCGGCGGCTCGATTTTCCCGGCCAAGATCCTGGAGATTGCTTTGAACGACGGCTATGACTGGAGTTATTCAGACACCCAGCTGGGCCCGAAAACCGGCGACCCCAGGACTTTCGACACCTTCGAAAAGCTCTGGGAAGCCTTCAGAGTACAGTACGAGTACACAGTGAGCATATCAATCAGGGCTAAGGACGTTTCCCGCTACTGGGAAGCCAGGATCCTGCAACTGCCCTTCGTCTCAAGAATCGATGACGGCTGCATGGAACTCGGCAGAGACGCCTGCGATCTCTCCGAGCAGCCCAACGGCTGGCACAATCCCATTACCACCGTGGTTGACGCCAACTCGATGGTCGCCATGAAGAAGCTCATTTATGACGAGAAGAAATACACGATGGAACAGATGCTTGACGCTCTGTACGCCAACTGGGAAGGCTACGAGGAAATGCGGCGCGACTTCGTCAACGCTCCCAAGTGGGGCAACGACGACGAGTATGCTGATGCCATCATCAAGAAGTTCTACGAGAATATAATCTCCGGCGAAATGAGGAAGATCACCAACTACTCCGGCGGCCCGGTCATGCCTGTCGGCCAGGCGGTAGGCCTCTACATGGAGGTCGGTTCACGTACAGGCCCGACCCCGGAAGGCAGGTACGGCGGCGAGGCCTGCGACGACGGTGGAATTTCCCCGTACATGGGCGCCGACAAAAAAGGCCCGACAGCCGTTCTGAAGTCTGTATCCAAGGTTGACTCCACCACCCAGAAAGCGAACCTGCTCAACCAGCGCCTGTCTGTTCCGATCATGAGGAGCAAGCACGGCTTCAAGATCTGGCTCGCCTACATGAACACCTGGTATGACCTGAACATCGACCATGTCCAGTTCAACTGCGTGGGCAACGCCGAGCTGCTGGCGGCGCAGAGGGAGCCTGAAAAGCATCAGGACCTGATCGTCCGCGTTTCCGGGTTCAGCGCACGTTTTGTCGACATCTCCAAGTACGGCCAGGATACAATCATTGCCAGAAACGAACAGGATTTCGGCGCCGAAGACTTCGACTTTATCAACGTCAGCGCGGAAGATCTGGTTTAAGGAGCAGCGTTTTTAAGATAATTTCAACTTGCGACAAATACGAAGAAGGCGAAGTAGATTTCCGGGATCACGTATAATTCCGGGACAAATAAGATACACCCTATGCAAAATAGGGTGTATCTTATTTTTATATTGAAAAATAATGCGAGTTTTCTTTTCATGTCATTAAGAAAGAACTTAATTCGGCGGTCTGTGGTTGATGAATTGCTGCGCCCTGCGGCGTGTTTTTGATTATCGCCAGCATTGCGGATCTTCGCCCATGATATCGCCCGATAAACCAAAAGCCATTCTTCTGCAGCCGCCGCAGACATATCTTAAATGGCACTTGCCGCACCTGCCCCCTAACTTTTCTCTGTCTTTTAAAAGCTTGATCAGCTCGGAATTCTGCCATATTTCACTAAGGGATTTTTCCGTTATATTGCCGATATCGGTTTCCGGCGCCATCACGTCACCGACAAAGATCTTACCGTCCGCTCCAACCAGGTACTGCCAGATTCCCGAAATACACCCCACCGGACTGTCTACAAAGTTCCCCGTCTTATTGGGGTCGATGGCCACTTTCAGGGAACGTTCATCCTCACAAATCTGATAGCGGTTTTCAAACAGCACATTATTGCCGCCGTAAAACTTTTTCTTTTCAAACATTATTCTCTGCCATTCCCTGACCTGCTCTTTAGTAAGCATTAATTTTTGAAGATCATTGGCCCTGCCCAGGGGAAGCAGTTGGACCATACCGACTTCCACGCCCAACTTGGCGCAGAATTCAATCAGTTCGGGCGCCTCATCAAAGTTTACCTGTGAAACGGTGGCGATTAGCCATATGCTCGGGAACTCCTCTTCCACGCAGTTCTTTAACGCCTGGATGCAGTTTTTAAAGGTCCCTTTTCCTCTATTCCAGTCATGGCTGTTTTCCAGCCCGTCAACGCTTAGATCCTTGCGGAGTGTCGGTTCCCCTCCGCCGAATACTACCGCCTCAGTACCGGCTTTGGCGATGTTATCGAGGGCTTTAAAAGCTTCCCTGGTGGAAAGTTCGCCTTCCAAGGGCTTATGGGAATCGGCGAAGCAATACTTGCAGTGAAGGTTGCATTCCTCGGTAAGGCTGAACCAGGTCATCAGGGGTTTGGCGTCCTTGACCATATTCTTGAATTTCTGGCGGGTGATATTTAAAAACTCCTCATTGGTTAGGCCTTCGACCATCTTGACGCGCTCGATCAATTTTTATACCTCCCCGGGAGTGTTTATTTAAAAACCTTACTTAATTAGTCAACTTTAATTCAAGTATACTTTATCTTTTTAAAATATGTCAACAGAATTGAATATCGTTAAAATAAAAAATTTTTGTTTTTTCAAGGCCCGTAATAACCTGCTGTTGTTTGGCAGAGAACGCATTCCAAACCCATTTTTTTCAGTGTTTTCCAAACATCGAACATCTCACCGGCCGATGGCTGAAAAATGTCCCTTTGTCTGAATTCGGGCCGGTAGTCCAGCAGGCAGACCTGAACAGACGGGTTAAGTTCAATAATGCGGCCGGCAATTTCTTTAACTTCCTCCAATGGGACTAAGGACCGGTTATAAACAATGCCCAGGCCGACAAATATTCTGCCGGCGCAGTTTTTCAGCAGGTATTCCACTCCAGCCCAGGACTGCTCAAAAAACCTTCGTGAAAAGGCTGGGTGCTTAATACCCGTTACCTTCTGATAAGTTTCCAGACGGGACGACTTAAGATCAACCCCTATATCGGTCATGCCGGCGGCAATAAGCTGTTCAATATAATCCGGCGTCAACAGCGCGCCGTTTGTGTCAACATGCAGGTTAATTCCATCCGGGTTCAGAGCTTTCAGTTTTTTCAGAACTTCGACCAGCCAGCGTCTGTTGATGGTCGATTCGCCGCCCGTAAAGGCTATCCGTTTAAGGTTATAGTCTCTTGCTTTTGAATCAATAATTCCGGCAGCCTGCCCGGGTGTCAGCGGCGTACCCCGCGAGGAATATGTATAAGGCCAGTTCTGGCAGGTCGGGCAGCGGAGGACGCAGCCCTGAGTGAAAGCACCCACTTCGGTGTAATAGGGTCTTCCGGAGGTCAGTTGATATTTCTTCCGCAAGGTATGCGGAGTGCCGACCCCTCCCACGGGATGGGCCTTGACAGCCGCTATTTGGCGCAAAGGCGGCATTGCTTCAATCGCTTTCCGGTCGGTGATAATTTCCATGCCGTCTTTTAAAGTTGTTACGCATGACGGCTTAAGAGTTCCGTCTATAAGTACCGTGCAGCTCCAGCAGCCGCCGGTCCGGCAGGGAGCGTAAATCCTGCCCTCCTCCGGAAAATGGGAAACGTTATATCCCGCTTTGGAAAGCGCCTGAAGAACAGTCAACTGGTCAGTAAACTGGTACTGCCGGCCGTCAATCAGGACCGTTTTGTATACGGTTTCCGGGTTTCTTTCCATATATATCGCCCGGTTCGGGCAGGCGGCAAGACAGGCGCCGCATCCCGTGCACCCTTCTTCAGCATCGAGACAATGCAGGTAGGTACCGCAGAAACCGCAGTTAAGGCATAACTTCTCTTTTTTTCGGGCTATTCTTTTGATAAGACTTCGCCACCTCAACAGATGGATTTTCTTATATAATAACCAATTCCAAAACACTCAACAATAAAAAAGCGCCTTTTTATAAGTAATCAGTAAATTCATCCAAAGGGAGGGCAATGCCTTAAGTGCGATTTTGAGCTTTCATTCAAAGAACGAGTGAACCTTAAGGATAAGCCAGGTTACTGTTTGAGGCGCATAGCGCTTAAGTTTAACCGAGCTCGAGGGTGAACGAGTTCGTACAAGTATATGAGGCGATTATTAAGCACGTAGGCAGTTGACCTTCCTGAGGATAGTTACACCTTTTTTCTACATGTATAAACAATTATCGACGGGGTAATAATGAGGTTATTGCAGCAAGGCATTTTGATGACAAAACTGGTGGAGGTTAAAGCATGCTGGTGAATAAGGTGGAGATCTGTGGTGTAAATACTTCAAAACTCCCCGTACTCACAGGAAGCCAGATGCGCCAGCTGTTCCAGGCGATGCAGAGCGGCGATCCCGATGCCCGCAGCAAATTAATCAACGGCAACCTGCGGCTTGTGTTAAGTGTAATCCAGCGATTCTCCAACCGTGGCGAATATGTCGATGATCTTTTTCAGGTCGGCTGCATCGGGCTGATGAAGGCAATCGACAACTTTGACCTTTCCCAGAACGTAAAGTTTTCAACCTATGCTGTTCCAATGATTATTGGTGAGATCAGGCGCTATTTAAGGGACAACAACTCCGTACGGGTAAGCCGTTCACTCCGGGATATGGCTTACAAGGCATTACAGGTGAGGGACAAGCTGGTCAACAAATTTTCCCGCGAGCCTTCGGTAAATGAAATAGCGCTGGAATTGAAACTGCCCCGTGAAGAAGTAGTCTTTGCCCTGGATGCAATCCAGGATCCCGTTTCTTTATTCGAACCAATTTATCATGACGGCGGCGACCCTATTTTTGTAATGGATCAAATTAGCGATGAAAAGAACGAAGATCACCACTGGCTCGAAGGTATCGCTATTCAGGATGCCCTAAACAGGCTCAATTCGCGTGAAAAACACATCCTTACTCTGCGCTTCTATGAAGGCAAAACCCAGATGGAGGTAGCGGAGGAAATAGGAATCTCACAGGCCCAGGTATCCCGCCTCGAAAAGGCGGCGCTTAATCACATGCGCAAGCACCTGTAAGGTTTAAAACGGATAGAGGTTGGTTACACTAAAAAAGGGTGGTTATTAAATGATTAATAAGTTACGTTCAATTATGTTGGTATCGGCAGTTCTTATTTCAGTCAGTTTTCTTATTGCCTGGCGGATAAACGTCAACGAGGCGTCGAGAGCGCACATTCCCGCTGTTGGCAGCAATCTGATCCGCCTTCATGTAATCGCCAACAGCAATGACCCTAACGATCAGGCTCTGAAGTACCGTGTGCGCGACCAGGTAATCATTACGATGTCTGATAAATTCAGCAATGTTCATGACGTCAATCAGGCCAGGAAGGTTGTCAGGGAGAATCTTGGATTTATACGGCAGCTAGCTGCCCAAGAAGTCGCTGATTCCGGCAAGGCTTATCCCGTAACTGTAAAAACAGGTAACTTTATATTTCCTGCCAAAAGGTATCAGGGTCAGATGTACGATTTTACGCTGCCTGCGGGTAATTACGAAGCGCTGAGGATAATTCTGGGCCGTGGTGAAGGAGCGAACTGGTGGTGCATTTTATTCCCGCCGCTGTGTTTTATCGATCCCGGCGGAGTTGCTCAAGTTAAGGGAACTGGCGCGTTAAAAACGATTGAGAAAAAGGAACTTTCTACACAAAACAAGGGCGAAAGCCCTGCGCTGAAAGAAGCGGCGCCTGCTTTTAAATTAAGTATTCCGGAGACTGTTCCGGCAAGCGGCTCTTTGAAGCATGAAAAACCGGCCGCCGGCCTTTCCTGGACCCTGGTATCGGCTGGTCCGGAACCGCCTGTTGAATTCCGTTTTAAAATACTGGACTTTTTATCCGGGATCAGATTATTTAGATCATTTTAATTCATATATTTCGCCTTTCTCATATATAAATATCTTGAGGGGGCGCGGGCAATGGCAAGGATATCCGATTTAAAAGTTCGCGAGGTCGTCAACATTGCAGACGGCAGAAGGCTTGGACCTATAAAGGATATTGACATCAACCTGGAGCAGGGCTGCATTACTTCGATAATCATGCCCGGCCCCAGCCGGCTGGTTTCATTTTTCGGCCGTGAAGAGGAAGTTGTTATTCCCTGGAAGAAAATAAAAAAAATCGGGATGGATGTTATCCTGGTTGATCTAAGGGATGTTGTTGATCTGAACCAGGATAAAAATAATCCTAAAAACAAGGAACGGTTATGGTAAAACACATAACCGTTTTTCAATTTATTCAGGCTCGAAGTTGAGCTTGGTTTTATAATTAATGGCCGCAGGTTGCGCAGTTGCCTGAACTGCACCCGGCGCAGCCTCCACTGCTGCCTGCGAAAGTATCGGAATCGCCGCCATTTTTCCCGCCTGTCTCAAAACTGCTCATTACCCTGTATGGTTCCGGTTTGCCGCATTTTGGGCAGCTGAGGTTTTGGCCCGTCTCGCCTATCTGGCACAGCCTCTCAAAACGGCTCTCACATTCCATACATTTAAATTCATAAACCGGCATTTGCCAATCACCCCTTAATGTTACTATATCCGGTATTTCCAGTTTACGACGGAGACCTTCCTCTGTCAAGGATAGTAAGTAGGCAAGTAGGGACGGTTCTTGCTTGCCTACCGCATCTGCTTAGCTGACAACATAGCTCTTTTGGCATTGAGACTGCTTTTTCTATTAACTTTGGAGAGTCGCTGAAGGCTCAAAATCGTACTTAAGGAGCCGCGATAAATTAATGTGATAGGGGTTAACAATTTGATGGCGTGGTTGTATCATAGCGTTGGGGTGATAGGTTACGGAGCCACGATGGAACC
>LDZU01008760.1_pt1 | contig 25249 bp, 26 predicted proteins | sample 615531 | NCBI WGS metagenome assembly LDZU01 (sample SAMN03408293, study PRJNA278302) | terrestrial metagenome | isolation source: oil reservoir sample SB2 | place: USA: Alaska, North Slope, Schrader Bluff formation | collected 2011-09 | reverse complement strand
GAAGGTGAACTTTTAGGTAGTCAAAAAGTTAAAAATTCTGACCTTAATTTAGTCCAGTTTTAACTTTTAAATAGTCCACTTTTAACTTTTAGCTAACAGGTTCCTATAGAAATTTTTGGTAATAAAGAAAAGACTAAAAAATAATATTCCAAATAAAATTTCTCAAAATAATTAAAAAAGCTTGATTTTTTAAAATTATATGGTATTCTATAGATAGAAAAGTTTCAATATAAAGACCAAAGGTATATATAGTGAAACAAATGAGCGAACCCATCAGCAATGAAAATAAATTCAAATATCCTATCAATTCGGTAGAAAATGCCTTTTCTTTATTAGAAGTTTTAGCAGAAAATGGAAAAGAATTAGGGATTACTGATTTATGCAGAAAAACCTCTCTCCCCAAAGGGACAGTTCATCGCCTGTTAGGCACGCTAAAGAATCTTGGCTATATTGAACAAAATCCTCAAAATCGTAAATACTATATTACTTTTAAAATTTTTAAATTAGTTTCCGCAATTACCGATAAAATTGGTTTAGGTCAGATAACCCCTTACATGAGAGAACTTTCCCAGAAATTTAATGAAACAGTCAATTTAGCTATTTTAGATAAAGACGAGATTATTTATCTTTATAGTGTTGGTAGTGATAATACACTTAAATTAGATTTAAAGATTGGTTCTAATCAACCGGCTTATTGTGCTGCTTTGGGGAGAGTTTTGTTAGCTTATTTAAGCGAAAAGAAATTGAATGATTATCTCCAAAGAGTGAAATTAAAATCTTTTACTCCCTATACTATTACCGATAAAAATCATTTAAAAAAGAAATTAAAACTGGTTAGGCAACAGGGATATAGTTTTGTCAGCGAAGAGTATATGAGGGGAGTTTCTTGTATAGCAGTTCCTTTAAAGGATCATCAAGGAAGGGTTTGTGCTGGTTTAAGTTTTAGTATTCCTACAGTAAGGGTAGACAAAGAAAAACTGCCTTTATTAATAGATTCCTTACTTTCTACTGCTCAAAAAATTACAATACCAGGCTTTTTTAGTATATAGTATATCGTATCTCGTATCTCGTGAATTGTATCTAGTTAAGATGGTTAGCCAGTTTGCTAGTTTACCGGTTAATATAGTCGATAGTAAATAGTCATTAGTAGAACAGGTAGGTTTGCCTTCGTGAAAACGGGGTAATGCTTTTTTCTGATCTAATGTAGGTGTTCGATTCATCGAACCCGTAAAATTACCTAATTGCCGCGCTCCGAAAAATTGGAGCTCGCAATGACAGAGAAAAAATAGACTAAAAACTGATAATTAAAAGTTTGTTCTTAATACTAAATACTAACGAACACTAACTATTCACTAACCACTAAATTACGCGATATGAAATAAAAATTAGGAGGTAAAATTGAAAATAAAAGAAATTTTAACCAAAAAAGAAGGAGAGAAATTATTTTTATTGGGCAATGAAGCTGCTGTCCGAGGGGCTTTAGAAGGTGGCGTTTCAGTGGCATCCACTTATCCCGGCACACCTTCTTCAGAGATCGGAGATGTGTTTTACAAAATTGCCCGAGAAGCAGGGATATATTTTGAATTTTCCGCCAATGAGAAAGTGGCTTTAGAGGTTTCGGCAGCTGCCGCCTCTGCTGGATTGCGTTCCTTTACCTTTATGAAACATGTAGGTTTAAATGTAGCGGCAGATTCTTTTTTGAGCACAGTTTATACCGGGGTGCGGGGAGGAATGATTGTCTTATCTGCCGATGACCCATCAATGTACTCATCTCAAAACGAACAAGATAATAGAATTATGGCTCGTTTAGCAGGGATACCCTTATTAGAACCCTCTAACCCCCAAGAAGTAAAAGACCTGATGAAATTTGGCTTTGAGCTTTCCGAACAATTTGAGATTCCTGTACTGATGCGTACTACTACCAGAGTATCTCATATGAGAGGGGTGGTTAATTTAGGCTTAGTCATCAAAAGAAAAGAAAAAGGTTGTTTTAAGAAAAATCCAGAACAATATGTGGTAATGCCTGCTCATGTAAGAAAATTACGCAAAAAACTTATGGAAAAATTAACCAGGATTAAAGAAAAAGCTAATAATTCTCCAGTAAATAAAATAATAGATAAGGGAGGAAGAGCGCTTGGTATTATCACCAGTGGAGGGGCCTTTAATTATGCAATAGATGTGGTAAGCGAAAATAATATAGAAGTAAAGATATTAAAACTGGCTTTTTCTCATCCTTTTCCTGAAAAATTAGTCTTAGATTTTATAAACAGTGTAGATAGTATATTGGTAGTAGAAGAAGTAGAACCGATAATGGAAAAAGAGGTTTTGGCCATAATAGGGAAACACAATATTGCTAAAAAGGTTTATGGTAAATTAGACGGGTCCCTTCCCCGAATTTATGAATATAATCCAGACATTGTTTCCCTGGGAATAGCTAAAATAGTAAATAAAGAAATAATCAGAAGAGAAAAATTTGGCACTAAACTTCCTTTGCCTTTACGACCTCCGGTCCTTTGTCCTGGCTGTCCTCACCGGGGAACCTTTTTTGCCTTAAAAAAAGCGGTAAAAAAATTAAAATTAAGAGAAGAAGATATAATATATTCTAGTGATATAGGATGTTATGCTTTAGCCATTCAAGCACCTTATAAAATGGCTGATTACTGTATATCTATGGGTTCGAGTATAGGGATCGGCTGCGGATTTACTAAAGCAACCAATCAGAAAGTAATATCTTTTATCGGAGACTCGACCTTTTTCCACGCCGGGATTCCACCTCTGATTAATGCTGTGCATAATAAGGATAATATTTTAATAGTAATTTTAGATAACAGAACAACCGGAATGACCGGAGGGCAGACTAATCCGGGGGTGCCAATAGACGGGATGGGTAATCCGGCACCTGAGGTTTCCATAGAAGGAATTGCTAAAGGTTCAGGAGTAGAATTTGTGAAAACTATTGACCCCTTTAATTTGAAAAAGACCGAAGAAGTCTTTAAAGAAGCCCTGCAATTTGAAGGAGTAGCAGTAGTTATTGCCAAACATCCCTGTGCTATGATTACTGATGCAGAAAACAGGAAAAAAGGAATAAGTATTAAATATGCCATTAATCAGGAAGAATGTATTAAGTGCTTAATTTGTGTGAAGAATTTTACTTGCCCAGCATTTTTTATAGAAAAAGATGGTTCGGTCAATATTAACTCTTTATTATGCAATGGTTGCGGTCTGTGTACTCAAGTATGTCCTAAAAAAGCGATAGAGGTGAAAGAATGAAAAATATATACAAGATTCATCTTATTGGAGTAGGGGGACAAGGGACGGTTAAGGCTTCCACAATTGTGGGAGAGGCAGCGATGAAAAAAGGTTTGAATGTGGTAATGAGCGAAGTTCATGGAATGGCTCAAAGAGGTGGGACAGTAGTAACTGAACTTAAAATTGGTAATGCACATAGTCCTCTAATTGAAGAAGGTGCAGCGGATTTATTGATTGCCTTTGAACCAGCAGAAGCTTTAAGAGCTTTAAATAAAGTAGGTAAAGATTCTTTTGTCATAGTAAATAGTTCTCCCATTGTACCCTTTACTGTTTCACTTAGTATTTCAGAATACCCTGAGCTATCTTCTGTCTTTGAAGAATTGAAAAACAAAGTAAAGAATCTATTAATAATTGATGCCCAGAAAATAGCCAAAGAAGCTGGAAGTATTATATCGGAAAATATGGTTCTACTTGGAGTAGCAGTTGCTACTCCTAATTTTCCTGTAGATAAAAAATTAGTTATTCAATCTATGAAAGAAAACTTACCTCCCAAAAGTATTGAAACGAATTTAAAAGCCTTCGAAAAAGGATTTGAAGAGGTAAATATGTAGAAGTTCGATTTATCGAACCTGTAATAGAATTTTATAATGAAAAGGAGGAAGAATATTGGAATTTAATCTTAATTTAAAAAAAATAAAACCTTCAGGTATTAGAAAATTATTCGACTTAGCTCAAGGACAAAAAGATTTAATCAGTTTTGGAATAGGAGAGCCTGATTTTATTACTCCTGCCCATATTCGAGAGGCAGCCAAAAAGGCCTTAGATGAGGGTTACACCCGTTATACTCCTAATTTAGGATTTCCAGAACTTAGGAAGGTTTTGGCTGATAAGCTGACTAATAAAAACAAAATCTCAGTTACTCCTGAAGAAGTAGTGGTTACTTCTGGTGGTACAGAAGCATTATTCTTTTCTTGTTACATTCTTATTAACCCTGGTGACGAAATCATCATTCCTGACCCTGGTTTTGTGGTTTATGAATCTCAGGTGTATTTTGCGGGAGGGAAACCGATACATCTTCCTCTGCGGGGCAAAAATAATTTTCATCCTGATTTAGAAGAGCTGAAAAATTATATTACACCTAAAACCAAGGCTATCCTAATAAATTCTCCTAGCAATCCTACGGGAGCAGCTTTCACTCAAGAAGAATTATTATTGATTGCGAAGATAGCTAAAGAAAAGGATTTATTTATAATCAGTGACGAGCTTTACGAAGATATAATTTATGATGGCAGAGAGCATATTAGTATAGCCTCTTTGCCTGGAATGAAAGAACAAACTATTTCTATATTCGGATTTTCTAAGAGTTACGCAATGACTGGATGGAGGCTGGCATACCTTGCCGCTCCCGCTGATTTAGTAAAGGAGATAGCAAAACTATTGCAAAATACTTCTGTATGTGCCAATTCTATTGCCCAGAGAGCAGGCCTGGCAGCAATACAAGGTCCTCAGGATTGCGTTAAAGAGATGTTTTCGGCTTATAGTGAAAGGAGAAATGTTCTTACCAAAGGGTTAAACGAGATTAAGGGATTGAGCTGTTATGCACCTGAAGGAACATTTTATGCTTTCGTAAATATAAAAGAAACAGGGATGACCTCTGAGGAATTATCTATGTATCTCTTAGAAAAATGTAAGGTAGTGACCGTTCCGGGCACTGCTTTTGGTACACAAGGAGAAGGCTATATTCGTCTCTCTTTTGCTACTTCACTAGAGGATATTAAAGAGGGAATAAATAGAATAAAGAAGGGGATAGAAAAAATATCTAGTTGTTAGTGTTTAGTTAATTACCTGGTTACCCTGTTTGCCAGTTAGCCAGTTAATTCTAATCGTTAATTTCAAATACAAGTTCTCAGTTGGATGATGAGAGTTAATTGATACAATTAACCAAAATACTTTTAATTCTTAAACCGGGTAACTGGTAAACCGGCAAACTGGCTAACCATCTTAACGAGATACTAGATACGGTTTTCTTTACTATATACTAAATACTACATACTTGTACTATAAAGAATGGAGGAATGTATGAAAGAAAATATTCTGGTAATCAATCCTGGTTCAACTTCTACCAAGATTGCCTTATTTAATCTGGAAGGAAAAGAGATTTTTAAAGAGAACATATCCCATACTACCGAAGAACTTTCTCAATTTACATCTCTTTTAGAGCAAGGTCCAGTAAGAAAAAATATAATTTTAAATACCTTAAAAAAGAGAAACATAGACATTAATTCTATAAAAGCGGTTATAGGCCGAGGAGGGATATTAAAACCCCTGACTGCTGGAACATATATGGTAAACAATAAACTCATAGATGATTTAAAAAATTCTCCTGTTGAACATGCCTCTAATTTAGGAGGGATTATTGCCCGTGAAATAGCTGAAGAAATTGGTGTTCCAGCTTATATTGCTGACCCGGTATCGGTTGATGAATTTACGGACATTGCTCGGATATCCGGGCTAAAAGGAATAGAAAGGAAATCCTTGCTCCATACTTTAAATATTCGAGCCAATGCCTTCCGTTATGCTAAAGAACAGGGGAAAAAGTTTGAGGAATTAAATCTTATTGTAGCCCATTTAGGTGGAGGGATATCTATCGCCCCTATTAAGAAAGGGAAAATTGTTGATGTAAATAATGCCAATGATGGAGGACCTTTTTCCCCTGAAAGGACTGGCTCTCTTCCCAATGCCGCATTGATTCATTTGTGTTATTCTGGGAAATATTCAGAAAAAGAATTAATTAAGTTTATTACTCATCAGGGCGGACTTGTCTCTCATTTAGGGACTAATGATTTAAGAGAAGTTATGAAAATGATAGACCAGGGGGATAGTTATGCTAAATTAATTTTTAAAGCAATGTGTTATCAAATTGCCAAAGAAATCGGGGCAATGGCTACAGTATTAAAAGGAAAAATTGACGCGATTATTCTTGTTGGAGGAATGGCACACAATGAGATTTTGGTAAATAAAATAAAAGAGAGAGTGGGCTGGATAGCTCCCTTAGTCGTTTATCCAGGGGAAGAAGAGATGGGGGCGTTAGCTCAGGCAGTTATAAGAGTGCTAAATGGGGTAGAGAAAGTAAAGATATATTCCTAAAATCATATTTTAATTTTAATTTTGGATTTGACAGCGTCATTCCCGTATCAATATAAAACCGTTGGACAGGCGCCCCCCGTTTTCACGAGGGCAGGCCCGCCTGTCGAGGTAGGGATCGGATTTATCCGACCCAGTTCCTTACTTTCTTATGTCATTCCTTTAGTTTATGTCATTCCCGCGAAAGCGGGAATCCATAGAATCCACTATCAAGTTATCAAGCACATAATCTGAGCAATTTGTATATGTAATCTGTGTATAGGAGGTCTAAAATGATAAAAAGTTTTAAAGAATTATTTGCCAATTTAAAAACTCAAGGAAGAGAAAAGATTATTGTTGCCGGAGGAGAGGATATCGAAGCCTTGAAGGCAATAAAAGAAAGTTATAATTACGGTTTTGGAGAAGGAATTCTGGTTGGAGATAAAGAAGAAATTGAAAAATCTATCTCCTTATTGGGAGATAGCAATTTTGTAAAAGAGATTATCAAGGTAAAAGATGATTTAGAAAAAGCACGTCTGGCAGTTGAGAAGGTAAAAGAAGGAGGCACACTTCTTAAAGGGAAGATAAAGACTGCTACTCTTTTAAAGGCAGTATTAAACAAAGAGTGGGGACTAAGAACTAATAAAATCGTCAGTGATGTTTTTGTCTTTGAAGATAGAAGAGAAGAAGATCCCAAATTAGTATTAATGAGTGATGGGGGAGTAAATATCAAACCAGATGTGAATACTTTATTGGAAATTATAAGAAATGCTGTTGAAGTTGCACACAAATTAGGAATAGAAACTCCCAAAGTTGCTCTCTTAGCCGCAGTAGAAACTATAAATCCCGATATGGAAGAGACTATTAAAGCTGGGATGATTTCTAAGATGAATCAGAGAGGACAGATTACCGGCTGTATTATCGATGGGCCACTTGCTTTGGATAATGCTATTTCAGAATTTGCTGCCCAGAAAAAAGGTATCACCTCACCTGTGGCAGGTAAAGCTGATATTCTAATCGTTCCCGATATTGCTACGGGAAATATCTTTGGTAAAGCACTTACCTATTATGCCAATTATCCAGTAGGGCATGTATTAGTGGGCACCAAAGCTCCAGTAATAATACCTTCCCGGGCAGATAAGAATGATGTGAAATTTAACTGTATCGCCCTTTCTATCTTATGCAGTAATAAAATACGCCAGAAGATTGATCTCTAGTGTATTTTATAATAAGAAATTATTTTTCCTGATCGGGGTGTTTTATATTTTTACCATTTAATATAAACACAACTTCCTCACTTATATTGGTGGCTAAATCGGCAATTCTTTCTAAATGACGGCCAACTAAAATTAATTCTATCGCTCTTTTTATAGTTCTTGGGTCCTCTATCATATAAGTTAAAAGTTCTCTAAATATTTGGTCATTTAAATCATCTACCAAATTATCTCTTTTCCCGATTCTTTTAGCCAGAAGAGAATCTTTATTTACAAGAGAATCTACCGAATTTATCACCATCTCCTGAGCCAATTCTGCCATTCGGGGGATATCAATTAGAGGTTTAAGCAAGGGTTGTTTTATTAATTTTAAGGTTCTTTGGGAAATATTTACCGCCTGGTCTGCTATTCTTTCTAAGTGACTGATAATTTTCATAACAGAAGTAATAAATCTTAAATCAATAGCCATAGGCTGTTTTAAGGCCAAAAGTTTTAAACATTGATTGTTTATTTCTATCTCCAAAAGATTAACTTCCCTGTCTCGGTCTATTACTTCCTGGGCTAAGTTTGAATCTCTTTCTACTAAAGCCTTTATTGATTTAGCAACAGCTTCTTCAGTTAAAGAAGCCATTTTTAATAAATCTTCTTTTAGAATATTTAATTCTTGGTCAAATTGTCTTTCCATCTTTTTATTCCTCCTTTGGTGGTATAATTATACCAAAAAAGTTACTTAATTACTGAGCAGGAACAACCGTTCCCTGTCACACGACTAATTTTTTAGCCAAAGCGGCCGGTAATGTAATCTTCGGTAATTTTTTGACTGGGATTAGTGAAAATCTTTTGGGTCTTATCAAATTCAATTAATTCTCCCAACATCAAGAAAGCTGTTAAATCTGAAACACGTGCGGCTTGCTGCATATTATGGGTGACAATAACTATAGTGTATTTTGCTTTTAACTTCTGAATTAATTCCTCGATCTTAGCCGTAGCGATGGGGTCTAAAGCAGAACAGGGTTCATCAAAAAGGATTACTTCAGGTTTAATAGCCAGAACCCGGGCAATACATAGTCGTTGTTGCTGTCCGCCCGATAGATCTAAAGCGGGGGTATTTAGCCGATCTTTAACTTCTTCCCATAAAGCAGCAGCTTGCAAACTATCCTCTACCCGTTCTCTCAACTCATCTTTGTTTTTAATGAGACCATTAATTTTGAGCCCATAAGCCACATTTTCGAAGATAGATTTAGGAAAAGGATTTGGTCTTTGAAAGACCATTCCTATTTTTCTTCGAATTTCTACCACATCTACATCTTCAGCGTAGATATTTTTGTGATTGAATAAAATGTCTCCTTCTATCTTTGTCCCTGAAATAATGTCATTCATTCTATTAAGAGTTCTAATAAAAGTGGATTTACCACATCCCGAGGGACCTATAATAGAAGTTACCGCATTGCTTTTTATAATAAGATTTATATTTTTTAGCACTTGCTTTGTTCTATAGAAAAAATTTAGATTTTTGACCTGCATCTTTATATTATTTTCGTTTTGTATGATTTTATCTACCATTTTTTACTCCTTCTAAATCGATTACGTAAAGTAAAAGCAATTAAATTTAAGATTAAGACCAGAAGAATAAGAACCAGAGCTGTTCCGTAGGCGATGGGTACTTGAGATTCAGGATGGGTACCTTCGGTCATTAGGGCATAAATATGATAAGGCAAAGCTTGGACTTCACTGAAGATAGAGTTAGGAAGCCGCATACTATAAAAGGTTGCTGCCGTAAAGAGAATAGGTGCAGTTTCTCCCGCTGCTCGCCCAATAGATAGGATTGAACCGGTTAAGATACCAGAAATTGAATTAGGTAAAACGATCTTCTGAATAGTTTGCCACTTGGTAGCTCCTAAGGCCAGAGACGCTTCTCGAAAAGATTGAGGGACTACTGATAGAGCTTCCTCACTGGCTCGAATTATGGTCGGCAGGATCAATATGCCTAAAGTTAAACTTCCGGAGAGGATGGAGACACCAAAATTCAGAAATTTTACAAATACGGTCAGACCAAAAAGTCCAAAAACGACCGATGGTACGCCTGCTAAGTTATTGATGCCTATACGAATGATCCTTACTAATCGATTTTGGGTAGAATATTCGGTTAAATATATAGCAGCAGAAGTTCCCAGAGGGAGAGCAAAACAGATTGCCCCAATAGTTAGATAAAAAGTGCCCAGGATGGCGGGAAGGATTCCGCCGGCAGTCATCCCTTTTTGGGGCATCTGGGTGATAAATTGCCAATTAATTACTCTTATTCCCCTAAAAATAATAAAATAAAATATAATGAAGACAGAAGATAAAATGATCAATATCATTAACGTAAGGAATAGGTAAGCTAATTTTTCTTTATATCTTCTTTTTTTCATTGAGATGTTCTCCTAAATTTGGTTAAAAAATAATCAGCGGTTAGATTAAGACCTAAACTGAAGATAAAAAGAATACAGGCAAGGCTAAATAAGGCGTGGTAATGAGCACTTCCTACTACCGCTTCACCCATCTCTAAGGCAATAGTGGCAGTTATCGGTCGTACGGGTTGTAAGAAAGAATGGGGAATAACTGCTGCACCGCCGGCTACCATCAATACCGTCATAGTCTCACCAATGACTCTGCCCATACCCAATAAAACGGCCGTACTGATTCCCGAAAAGGCAGCGGGTACTGTAACTTTTATTATGGTTTCCCACTTGGTTGCGCCCAAGGCATAAGATGCCTCTTTGTAGTCTTTGGAGACTGAAAAAAGTGCATCTTCAGAGAGACTTGTAATCGTAGGAATAGCCATAAGGGCAAGGAGTAGAGAAGCAGTGAGAGAGCAAAGACCTATAGGTAGATTTAAAAGCTTTTGCAGCCAGGGACCCAAAACTACTATTCCTAAAAAGCCATAAATTACCGAGGGAATACTGGTCAGCATTTCGATAACCAATTTTAAAAAATTCCTTACTTTGGGAGTGGCTAATTCAGAGATATAAATAGCCGTAGAAACTCCCAGAGGAACTGCTACGATTAATGCCCCCAAGGTAATCCATAAAGAACTGAGAATTAAGGGGAGTACTCCAAACCCAGGGGGGTCATAAGTAGGATACCAGGACTTCCCCCAGAGAAATTCTTTTAAGCTAATTTCTCGAAATAGAGGAAGTCCTTCCTTGAATAAGATTATGGTTATACCAATTAGGAAGAATATAGAAGTAAGGGAAGAGAGTAAAAATATATTTTAAATCCTTGTTTTTCAACTATTTCTTGCCCTTCTTTAGACCAGATAAATTCAAGAAAATCTTTAGCTATCCCTTGAGGTGCTCCATTAGTATACATATAGAGAGGACGAGAAATAGGATATTTCCCACTGACTACAGTTTCCTGTTCCGGGATTACTTCATTTACCTGCAAAGCCTTTACAGTATTGCTAATATATCCTAATCCTACATAGCCGATAGCTCCTTTAGTGGTGCTGACAACTGTAGCTACTGTTTGATTAGAAGACTGAGCAAGAGATTCAGGGATAATTTTCTCGCCCTTTAATACTATTTCACTGAAGGTTTCAAAAGTTCCGCTGGAGGAATCTCTGGAGACCACTACAATCTTTAAGTCTTGTCCTCCCAATTCTTTCCAGTTGGTTATTTTTCCCGTATAAATATCCTTTATCTGTTCCATACTTAAACCCTGAACTGGATTAGAAGGGTGAACGATAACTGCAATGCCATCCATAGCGATGATATGAGGAACAGGACTAACTCCTTTTTCTTGGCAGAGTAAAATTTCTTTTACCTTCATAGGCCGTGAAGCATCAGCGATATCACAAGTTCCTTCAATTAAAGCGGAAATACCATTTCCTGACCCTCCTCCCCGCACTGAGATGTTTGCTTGAGAGTTATTTTGCATAAAGACTTCTGCAGTTGCTTGGGCTATAGGTAGGACAGTAGTTGAGCCCTGGACAACAAGCTGTCCTTCCGCTTGAGAGATGGGAACGATTAGAGTTAAAACAAGAGAGATTAGAAGTAATGTTTGAGTAATTTTTTTCATTAAATTACACCTCCAAAAATATTTTTTTTGATTCTGATTTTAGTCTAAAATTCTAATGTAACATTTTGATTACGAAACGGTTAAGATTTGATTAATTTATATTCTGTAGTCTTTGTAGGTAGGCAGGTCAGATTTATCCGAGCCAGTTCCTTACGGGTTCAATGGATCGGCCACAGGCAGCGGTGTTTTAATTTGGGAAAACAAGAACATAGAAGAGAGAGGGGGCAAGAAACTAAATAAAAGATTGGCAGTTTAAAGTCAAGAATTTTTGGGAAGGGTGAAAAAAAATTTCGAACCTTTTCCTGGTTTGCTTTCAACTCCTATTGTCCCCTTATGAACTTGAACAATATGTTTTACGATGGCAAGTCCTAAACCGGTCCCTCCTAATTTTCGAGAACGGTCCTTATTTACTCGATAAAAACGTTCGAAGATTCTGGGTAGATGTTCGGCTGAAATACCTATACCATTATCAGCGACTTCAATATAAATGTTTTCTGCTTTTTCTAAAGCTGAGATATAAATTTCCCCTCCATCGGGAGTATATTTTACAGCATTATCTAAAAGATTTCTGAAAACTACTTCAATCTGTTCCGGGTCTACCTTTACTAAGGGGAGTTGAGGAGAAATATTAATTTTAATTTTGTGATCTTTTTGCTCTATCTTTTTTTTGAACTCCGAGATGGTCTTATCGATTAAATCTCTTAAATTTATTGATTGTAAATTCATGGCTATTTCTTGGGATTCTATTTTTGAAAGTTGCAGCAGTTCTTCAATCAAGTTATTTAATCTGTTACTCTGTTTTTCGATTATCTCCAAAAAGTACTGAGCCTTTTCCGGGTCATTTATCGCCCCTTCTTTTAAGGTTTCTACAAATCCTTGAATGGAGGTAAGAGGGGTACGTAGTTCATGAGAAACATTGGCTACAAATTCCGACCGCATTTTTTCCAATTTTTTAATTTCAGTTATATCATTTAAGACTACTACCGCTCCCCAGATTTCGTTCTTTTCTTTTAAAGGATTAGCTGAGGCATAGAATATTTTTTCCTGAGGAGAAAATAGGGCTATTTCTCGAGTTAAATTATAACCTTTTTGTAGAGTTTCTTTTAAAAGTTCGTTTAATTGATTATTTCTTATTATCTCCCAGTGGAATTTTCCTAAAATCCTATCGGAAGAGCAATCAATCATAGTTTCCAAGGCATGATTAAAAAGTATAATCCTGCCTTCTTTATCTATAGCTACTATTCCCTCAATAACACTGGAGAGTACGACCTTCATCTTATCTTTATCTTCACTGATAATCCTTATTTTATTCTCTAATTCCTCTGACATTAGATTTAAACTATTGGCAAGTTGACCTACTTCATCTTGAGAATTAATCTTAAGTTTTTTACTAAAATCACCCTTGGAAATCTTTTGTGAAACTTTTGTCATTTCTTGTAAAGGTCTGGTAATGGTCAAAGAGATTATTAAGCTAATTATGGAAGCGATAGCCAAAGTAATTGCGGTGGCTAAAATAATTATTTTACGAAGATTACTAATATTTTCGTTTACTTCTATTAGGGGAAGGGAGAGTCGAGCTATACCAAGAGTCTGATTATTTTTAATAATAGGAATGGCAAGGTATAACATATCTATTTCTAAAGTGGAACTGTAACGGATACTTTTTCCGGTTTTCCCCTGCAGGGCTTCTTTAATCTCTGGTCTATCGGCATGGTTTTCCATTAAAGCGGGATCTTTCTTTGAATCGCCTAAAACTATACCATTTATATCGATTATAGTAATTCTTGTTTCTAACTCTTTGCCTAAATCTTTAGTTTTTAATTTGATCTGAGATAGATTATTTGCAGATAGGTCGTCCCCGAGGATATTTGCAACTAAAATAGCATTGGATTTGAGATTAGAGGAGAGATGGTTGATATAGAAATTACGTAAAGAGATAATTGCCAATATCCCCGTAAAGGTTACACAAATAATGATTATAATTATATAAGTAAAAAATAATTTCCAACTGATTTTTTTTATCATACTTCTTCTTTAAACCTGTATCCTACCCCTCTAATAGTAATTATATAATTACTGGCAGTTAGCAGTTTCTGGCGCAATCTTCTTATATGAACATCAACTGCTCTATCTACAATAAAACTATCTTCTGACCAGACCTGATTAAGCAGCTGTTCACGGGTAAAGACTTTTCCGGGATGGGAAGCTAAAAATTTTAATAATTTAAATTCAGTAGAGGTTAGATTTAAAGGTTGATTTTTTAGGGTAACTTGATGTTTGATTGAATCAATAACCAGGTCTTTAAATTTAATGAGGTCTTTTTCTTTTGAGAGAAGGGAGATATTATTTTTTGCTCTACGGAGTACAGCTTTTACTCGGGCTAACAATTCTCTTATCTTGAAGGGTTTGGTGATATAATCATCAGCCCCTAATTCCAAGCCTAATACTATATCAGTTTCTTCTCCCTTAGCAGTAAGCATAATGATGGGAATATTAGAGGTTCGAGAATTACTTTTTAGAATTTTACAAACATCCAATCCATCTATCTCGGGAAGCATTAAATCAAGGAGAATTAAATCCGGAAGTTCAGTTTTAACATTTTCTAAGCACTGTTCTCCGCTGAAGACAGCACTTACTCTATATCCTTCTTTTTCCAAATTATATTGGAGAAGTTCGACTATATCTTTTTCATCATCTACCACTAATATATTTTCTTTACTCATGAAAATTCCCTCAAGAGTCTAAAATAATTTTTGGATTAACAGCGTCGAGTTTTTAATATTATAAACAATTAAAAAAATTAAAGCAAATCATTGTTAAAGCTGTCTGTGTCTTATTCGAAAGTTTAGACTGCTAAAAATTTCATTAAAACTTAATCCAATCGTAATCTTACCATAATAATTTCAGAGTATTTTTTAATAAAAGATATTAGATTGGAATGAAACACAAATATTTATATTAAATGATTTAAATATTTTTAAAAAAAGGAGGTATAAAAATGCAAGTTAGAAAACTTTATGTAAGAAATTTTAAGCATTCTACCGAGGATGATAAGCTAAATAAATTGTTTTCCGATTACGGTAAAGTCAAGCAAGTAAATATAATTAGGGGTAGAGATTTTGGGTTTGTGGAAATGTCTAATACAGAAGAGGCCGAAAGAGCAAAAAAATCATTGGATAATTCTTATTTCGAAGGACGGTTCTTGAAAGTTGATGAAGCCTGGCCGCTTAGAGATATTAGGATAATCAACAATTAATCTAATAAAAAAACTAAAGCAAGCAAAAAAAATTAAATAAAAAAGAGGAGGTTATGTGAATAACAATGGATAGATCACATAAGACCATAGTCGTTCCGGCTAAGGAAAGAGAGTTATTAGAAGGAAAAAATTTTAGAGTTGCTCTAATTGCTCATGATACAAAAAAACAGATATATTAGCTTTCGCCAGCGAGAACGAGGAGTTTTTAAAAAAGTGTGACCTTATAGCAACTAAAGGAACTGGTCACTTGATTAATGAAAAAACCAACTTAGAAGCAAAAGAAATGATGTCTGGTCCCAGAGGTGGTGACTTGCAGATTGGCGGTTTAGTGGCAAGTGAAGAAATTAATCTGGTAATTTTCCTGCGTGACCCTCTGGCAAAACAGCCCCACGATCTCGATATTGCAGCTCTTATGAAGGCTTGTGATGTGCATGATATCCCATTAGCTACTAATTTATCTTCAGCTGAAATTCTTCTTAGAGGAATAATTGAACAGTCAGAGAAAAAGAAATAAACAACTAAGAATATCAGCCGCTCTTCTTTCCCCATATTTAAATGTAATTATTTTTTTATCTATATAACCTAAAGTTTTTATATTTGATATTTGAAGGTTTGATAAAGTCGTAAATTTCAAGTGTTAGACTTGACCTTTAATGATTATAAGAGGTTACCAAGAAAATTTTATCAATGCTTAAATTTTTATAATAATTACAAGATAATTTTTTTATTTAAAATATCTAATAAAAAAATTATTTTTGAATAATTTGTAGTATAGTAGTATAGAGAATATAAAAGATAAATTAAACATATCAACAAAAATTTAAAATATAAAGAAAGTGTGGCTTATGATGAAATATGATTTTTTATTTAAAAGAGGGCGTATTGTTGATCCTGCAAATAACAGAGATTTCGTTGGTAATGTAGATATAAAAGGGGATAAGGTTGCTGAAGTGGCTAAAGAGGTATACAGTTATTTAGCTGAGCAAGTAATCGATATTAGCGGGAAAGTTATCATACCCGGAATAATAGATACTCACTGTCATATTGCTCAACCGGAGGGCAAAGGAGCAGGTCCTGAGTTTGACACTTGCAAGCAAATTTTAGGAATTTAGTCCCCTCAAACCCTTATTAAATAAGGATTATATTTTTTCTCCTTCCAAAATGTAGTGCAACAAATATATATATTTATTATTATTATTTATTGACAATCTAAATATATATGGTATAAAAAAATGATGTTTATTAACATTACCAAATCAGGACAATATGAATATGCTTATTTGGTCAGATCCTACCGAGAAGATAATAACACCAAACATAAATATTTATTTAACCTGGGGAGATTAGACCAAATCAAAAATAATCCCAGCTTTCAAAACCTGGCTAAACGCCTCTTAGAACTATCCGAAGCAAAAGACCTGGTTAGCTTAGATAACTTCTCTGAGGCTCAAATAGTCAACTGGGGCTATATTGTTTACCAAAAGATATGGAAAGATTTCGAGTTAGATAAAATATTAAATAGACTAACTAGTTCAAAAAAGACCCAGTTTAACCTTAATGAGGCCTCTTTTCTTATGGCTATCCAGCATCTACTTGAACCAAAAAGTAAACTTAGTGCCTATACCCATCAAAACCGCTATACCGGATTATCAGAAATAAAACTACAGCACCTCTATCGCTCTTTAGATCTATTATCTGAAAGTAAAGAGATACTGGGAGAAGAGATATTTTTTAAAAACTGTAACCTTTTCAATATGCAAGTACATGGTAGTATTCTACTATGTAACTACCTTCTCCTTTGAGAGTGTAAGAAATGATAGCCTAAGGGATTTTGGTTTCTCCAAAGATGCTAAATTCAAAGAGGTTCAAGTAGTGATGGGACTACTCGTAGACCGGGAAGGAAGACCCATAGGGTATGATCTTTTCCCTGGTAACACCTTTGAAGGTAAAACCCTGGATGTTGCCCTTTTAAAACTGGAAAAACGCTTTGGTATACGCAAGGTAATCATCGTGGCCGATAAAGGTATAAACAGCAAAATTAACCTGAAAAAGATTACCGATAGAGGATATGACTACATATGGACAGATCCCCGAATAAAAGGTCATTTTGTAATCTGTTTTCTAGCCTTTCTCCTGGAGAGGACTTTAGAATTCAAGCTGAAAAGGGCTCATCTATCAGCATCACCACAACAAATTCGAGAAGCCCTAAATTCGATGAATTTTGTGGAAGTTAAGATAAAACAAAAGAATTTTCTTATTAAAACTATGTTTAATACTTTGGGTAATAAGATTTTAAGGTTGTCACGCATAAAACCACCCCCAAATGTTACCCAAACTAGTGAGTTATCTTTGTAAAATAAAAAATGTAGTGCAAAAATGTACATTTTCATTTTTTTTGTTGATTTTTAAGGGGTTACAGAGGATTAAGTGTCAAAGTCAGGTTTTAGCAATAATCCCCATTATGTTTATTGTTGGAATTTTTGTTTTTTTATCATACATTTAATACCCGGTAATCCGGCTGCTATGATGTTAGGTCCTGAGGCAACTCCCGAAGAAATTGATGCTTTTTCCAGGTCGATGGGTTTAGACCGGCCAGTTCCTATCCAATTTATAGAATGGATCTCTAATGTAGTTAAAGGGGATTTTGGTATGTCTCTTTTTTTCCAGGGGCAGCAAGTTACCAAGGTAGCTTTCGAACACTTTAAAGTAACTTTAACTCTAACAGTTTTAGGAATAATTTTAGCAATTGTTTTTGGAATAATAACCGGGGTAATTGCTGCTATTAATCATAATAATATTTTAGATAGAACAATAATGATTATAACTTCAGCAGGAGTCTCTATCCCTAATTTTTGGTTATGGTTAATGATAGTCTTATTTTTCTCCATTAGATTTTCCATATTGCCCCCAGCCGGATTCAAACCTTTAAGTACAGGATTAGGTGAAAGTTTGAGATATTTAATTCTACCTGCTATTACCTTAGCTTTTGGGCAAACCTCTCTAATTGCCAGAATGACCAGATCTAATATGTTAGAAGTTTTAAGGAGTGATTATATTAGAACAGCGAAAGCTAAAGGTTTATCAGAATTAATGGTAAATTATAAACACGCTTTAAAGAATGTTTTAATTCCGGTTAACACCATTATCGGACTCTCTTTTGCTAATTTGATGGGCGGGGCAGTGGTAACCGAGCAAATTTTTAATATTCCCGGAGTTGGCCGCCTATTAATAAAGTCTGTTTTTACCAGAGATTATCCGGTGATTGAGGGTATAGTTTTATACATTGTTGCTATGAGGGTTATTATTAATTTAGTAACCGACGTTTTGTATGTAATAATTGATCCCCGAATTGAGTATTAAGAGGTGCTAAATGGCAGATTTAATTTCATTAGAAAATAATGTAAACACTATAAAAAAAATGGCAAAGAAAATATTTTTTCACGGTTTAAAATTTTCTACCGAAATGCAGCAGTTGTGTTTGGAGTAATTGTTCTTTGTTTGTTAGTTATTATCGCCATTATCGCTCCCTTAATAGCGCCTTATGATCCGGGAGATATGGAGTCCGGTGTTAGATTGCAGAACCCAGATAAGGACCATATATTTGGAGCATACCGTTTTGGTAGAGACCTTTTTAGTAGAGTTATTTTTGGTTCACGAATATCTTTATTATCTGAAGCAAGCCTTGGTTTTTAGGTGTAGGTATACCGCCCGAAATTCCCAGCTGGGGGAATATTCTAAGTGAGGGGGAAAAGTCTTTCTCCATAGAGCTCCCTGGATAAGTTTTTCTTCAGGTTTAACTATAGCCATCTGTGTATTAGGGATTAATATGTTTTGAGATGGGTTGAGGGATATCTTAGACCCAAAACTAAGAAAATAAAAGATGCCTATTTTTTATATCTTAATTGACCATTAATTATATTATTTATTTTTAATTTTCTTTATTTCATTAATCTCTCAATTTCATCCCTGATCTCTTCAATTACTTCGGGATTAAATATTATTTTCTTTTTGCCTTCCTTCACTGAAATGACATAAAATACTTTCCCACCATATCTGTCGGTAAATTTTTTATGGGTCTTTTTTTGGAATTCCAATTCATTAATAATTTGAGGAATATAAGCATAACCTGCAGGTTTAATCTGTAGGCCAATATATCGATCCTTTACTTTGATGAAAAAGTCCACATTGTATCCTCTATCCCATTCATCTGGTGCAGGTTCAACCTTAACACCCAAAGCCTCTTGCAATTGTCCATAGATAGTTTGAATTTCTGATTTATAACCGTCATATGTCCGATTAATAACCAGATTAACAATAAAATTAATGCAATCCTCTTCTTCTATACTTTCTATTTCAGCCTGACAGACTTCAGTTATTTTTATAAATAGTCTTCTGCCTAATTCTTCTAAATGCTGTTTGGGATAGACATTTTTGAAATAATAACTCTCCCACTCTTTTATAGATTTAGGAGAACATTTTCTTATTAATTCTGAAACTGGTCCTACTCTATTTTTCTTGGTTAATCCCCATCTCATATTTGCTTGATTTAATATCCACTCCTTTGGCACTATTTCACCATCCTTTTTGATAAAAATTTTGATTTATACTTATAGTCAAATTTCATATCTACATCAACTAAACCACTTTTAATCAAATGTGCATTTAAAAATGTTTTATTAGATAAATAAAGATAACATAGCAAATTGTTTTCTTCATCATATTTTACATTATCAAACCTCATAAATACCTTTTGCCCAATAACTTTCTCTTTTAGAAATCGAATTGCTCCTCCATTTTTTTCGTTTTTTTCTTTTATTCCTAATAATCTAATTTTTAATCCATTATTCAAGACTAAGATCTTTGGTGAAATTACTTCTTTTACAATATAATATGCCTCTCTTTTAGAACAAGAATTATCTATCTTTGAACCAAAGTTTAATTTTCGTGGATCAACTTTTTTGTCAAATTTTATGGGGTCACGAAAAATATAGGGCATTTTTTTTATCTTTTCCTTAAAATTTATATTTACTGTTTCTTGTTTGATTATTTCAAATATCTTATCTTCAAAAATCGTCCCTTGTCTTAATCCAACTTTTTCTTTTATAATTGGTAAAAAATAATCATTTACTTCATATCCGATAGAATTTCTGTCAAGATTTTTTGCTGCTAAAGTAGTTGTTCCACTTCCTAAGAAAGGATCAAGAATTATATCACCTACAAAGCTAAACATTTTAATAAGTCGTTTTGGTAACTCTTCAGGGAACATTGCTAGATGTTTAACCTGTTTTTCCCCGGGGAAATTCCAGTGTCCAGTAAAATATTTATTCCACTCTTCTTGAGATAATTTTGACTTTTCTTTCATCTCTTTATTTGCTTTTGGGGCTTGACCATATTTTTTAAAAATCAAAATAAATTCATAATCGATTTTAAGAATTCCATTTCGAGGATAGGGGAAAGAACCCATTACAGTTGCTCCACCAGTAGTATTGCAAGTAGTAACTTTTTGCCAGATAATAGCACCCATATAATCAAAGCCTATACTTTCACAAAACTTAATTATCTCTGTCCTTATGGGGATAACCTTATATCTTCCATAATATACAGAACGTGCAAATTGATCACCTATATTAATACAGAGACGACAACCCTTATGTAAAACTCTATGGCACTCATTCCACACTAAATTTAGATTGTTAATATAATCTTCATAATTATCATCAAAACCAATTTGTTTGCCATTGCCATAATCCTTTAATTGCCAATAAGGTGGAGAAGTAATAATAAGATGTACAGATTCGTTCGATACTTCTTTCATATATCTTGAATCACCAATAATTATTTTATGAAAAGTTTTCATATAATATTCCCTTAAATATATTTTTAATTATTATACCCTAAATTAATTTATTTTAATAGATTAAAATCCTTAGTTGCAAACATCAACAATAGAAATCTTAGGGGATACGACCAACTTTTATCTTTATTATCAATCAAAAAGAGGATATCTTTTCTTTTGCTGGATAAATATTTGTTAATTCCTCAATCCTATTGACAAACATTGTTACCTCAAGATAGTATACTTTATAATATTATATTATACTTTTAAATATACTATATAGTATAAGTAGTTAAAGAGTGCGAACATAATTCAATTTCTCTCTTCTTTTATAAAGGGAAGTAATCTCATAATGGAACAAAAATCGCTCCTGTTACTGTTATCAATCAAAAAGAAGAATATCTTTTCTTTGATTGGACAAATTTATCAACTCTTTGCTAAATCCTGATTTAGAAAATAAAGCAAAATATTTTTGCTTTGACTTAAAAAAACTATCGGCTTTTCTTTCTAAATCATATAACTCATTTAGGCCAACTTTTTTATTTTTCCATTTACATTCACCAAAAATAAATAATTGTTGATCATTATAAGCTACGATATCAATCTCTTCTTTATTGTTCCACCAGCGGCCTATACTTCTGGCTTTAAAAGGAAGCATATTTTTTCTATTTAGATTTTTCAACCTTTGTAAACATATATCCTCGAAGATAAATCCAGTAAAACTATTTAAGGAAGGTGTTATTTTTTCTTTCCAAACATAATTAAGATCTCCTTCCTCAAGATAACTCATATTAGGCAAAACATATCTAAACCAAAAACGGAAGAAAGGATCAGCAATCAGGTAAATACCTTTTCTTGATTTATGTGGTTTATCTTCTGTAATCGGTATTTCTCTTTTTACTATACGTAATTCTCTCAAAACACTAAGATATTTATTAACCTTATGTCTGTCGCTAATTCCGGTTTCCTGCACTATTTCATTTAGTCGTGTTCTGCCAAAGGCAATTGCCTTTAAAATGGAGAAATATATAGCTGGCTCACGTAATTCTTCTATTAATAAAAAACGGGGTTCACTGAAAAGAAAACCATTTTTATTTAAAATTTCTTCTTTTACATTTTGCTCAATACTTTTATGGTCATTGAATCTTTGGAGATATGCAGGTGTACCACCGAGTATACTATAAGCAATAACTTTTTCCTCTTCAGAATAGCGGGGAAGAAATAAATTAAGATCTTCAAACGACAGTGGATGTAAGGCAATCTGTCCAGTACGCCTGCCAAACAAAGGACTTTTACTTCCTAAGATTTCCTTTTCCATAAAGCTCATATAAGAGCCACACAAAATAAGGAAAATATTACTTTCTTTCCCTTTTTCATCCCATATTTTCTGTAATATAGAAGGGAGGGCAGGATTACTTAGACATAAATAGGGGAATTCATCAATAATAATTAAAGGTATTTTTAGAACTAAATGGTCAAAGATATACCTTAACAAAGCTTCCCATGAGCTAAAAGGTTGGGCTTGTAAAAACGATTCTCCAGTTAACTGAAATATCTTTTCACTAAACTGTTTTAGCTGTTCTTGCTCGGAAGAGAGGTCCGAGGAAAAAAAGAGGTGTTTCTTATCTTTAGAAAATTGTCTAAGCAATTCAGTCTTACCAATTCTTCTGCGTCCATAGATAATTATAAACTGGGCACCTTGTTCCTTTTGTAATTTTTCCAGGTAATTTAATTCCTTAATTCTATTGACAAACATAATACCCTCCAAATAGTATACTTAAAAGTATTATACTTGTAAGTATACTGTATATTATAAATATAAATAAGTCAAGTGCAAAAATAATTTAATTTCTCTTTTCTTTTATAAGTAATATTTTTCTTATTTTAGAATTTTGGAATAAGAAAAATTATTATTATAATATCAAGCCATATTATGGATAGGCTTCCCGCAGGTTTGACTAAACAAGGCAAATAAAGGATTTGTAGTGGTAGTGGCGCATAAAACCCTTATAATATAAGGCTTTTAAGAACATATTGCGAAATAACGCGTATAAGAGAAAATTTTTACTCGAGCTATACTTTACCCCTCGAAAATCACTCTTTTTTGACTAAATTATCACCCCTCTTAAAATCTAAAAGTGGCTATTTATAAGGGTTTTAGAATTTTAATAAGGCAAAAATACCCCAAAATTAGGGTATTGAAATTATCTATTTTTTGAAAATTTAAGCCCTTAAAAAGCATTTTCCGTGCGTCTTAAATTCATTGCGAGTAAAACAAGCCCTGCCCCGGTGAAAGCAGAGAAAGCAATCTCATATTTCCTTGTTTTAATGGAAGACAAGATTACCAAAAACCCTTCACTTTTTAAGGGGTAAGTTCTATATTTTACAATAGTTTCAGCGGCAGAATGCGGACTGAGATACTTGTTTACAAAAGATCTGTTGGCTACAGCCGGTTAAGGGTGGGGGATGTAAAATTATGGGAGATGGCTTAATGCCTTGATTCTGAGCAAAATAGTTTTTTATTATCTTTAAGAAGTATTATTTCTGGTAGCACACTATTCTTAAGCGTTTTTCTTTTATTTTCATATAAAAATCACATTTTTGTTTTAAAAGTTCGGTATGCCTTCCTATCGGGATAATAACTCCTATTTGTTTATGGGGAAATAATATTTTTACCTTTTCTATGGAGTGGATTAAATCGCTATCTGCTGAAATGATATACGCTTTGTCGAATCTATCTTGAATGGCCAATTGGAATAGATAAATTGCAATGTTAACACTGGTTCTTTTTTACTAATAAAATTTTTAGCAAGTTCTGATAAGTCAATCCACTTATATTTATTAAGATGCTTTTCCCTGGCAATTGAATGATAAAGATTAAATCCATCTATAAAAAAATAACTTTTTCCATATGTACCGACTTTCTTCTCTAAAATGAATATAAAATAAAAAACCCGAGTGCACAGGCAACTGGGGGCCAGCAAAATACAAGATCTTGCTGGGATGACAACCATATTATATCTAAAGAGTATTTTATGTCAAATTTTGGTTGGGGTAGATAGTGTAAAATTTTAGTAGGCACTTACTTGACCTATACGTATAGGTATGATATTCTTATAATAGATTTTTTTTCATTTCAAAATTAGTTATTAATGTAACTATAAAAAAGAAATAAAATGCAATAAGGAGGAATAAAAAATGAGGAAAATTAAAATTGCAATTGCAGGAATAGGAAACTGTAGTAGCTCTTTGATACAGGGTATAAAATATTACGAAAGCAAGGATAGTCGAGAAGCTATTGGTTTAATGCACTGGGATATTGGGGGATATAAGCCCTATGATATTGAGGTAGTAGCTGCTTTCGATATTGACAAAAGAAAAGTAGGGAAAGATGTTTCGGAAGCAATATTTTCACCTCCCAACTGTACTAAAGTATTTTGTGAGGATATCCCTATGACGGGGGTTAAAGTGCAAATGGGAAGGATATTAGATGGTTTTGCTGATCATATGAAAGATTACCCCGACCAACAAACTTTTGTCTTGGCTGAAGAAAAAGAGGCTACTCAAAAAGATATAGTAAATACATTAAAAGAAACAGGAGCGGAGATATTGCTTAATTATATGCCGGTAGGTTCAGAAAAAGCTGCAAAGTTCTATGCCCAGTGTGCCCTGGAGGCAGGGGTTGCCTTTATAAATAATATGCCAGTTTTTATCGCCAGTAACCCCGAATGGGCTAATAAGTTCAAAGAAAGAAATATTCCTATTATTGGAGATGATATAAAATCACAATTAGGAGCCACTATTGTTCATAGGACCTTAACTACTCTATTTAAGAATAGAGGAGTAAAATTAGAGAGAACCTACCAGCTTAATACTGGTGGGAATACAGATTTCCTTAATATGCTTGACCGCAGTAGATTGTTTTCTAAAAAAGAGTCAAAGACGGAGGCAGTGCAATCTATGTTAGCAGAAAGACTTGCCGATGAGAATATACATGTAGGTCCAAGTGACTATGTTCCCTGGCAAAAAGATAATAAGATCTGCTTTATAAGGATGGAAGGGAAGCTTTTTGGTGATGTACCTATGAATTTAGAGTTAAGACTTTCGGTAGAGGATTCTCCTAACTCTGCTGGAGTGGTAATAGATGCTATAAGATGCTGTAAACTTGCTGTTGATCGGGGTAAAGGTGGGGTCTTATATTCTCCTTCATCCTATTTTATGAAACATCCACCAAAACAGTTCACCGATGATGAGGCTTTTAATTTTACCGAAGAATTCATTGCTGGGGAAAGAGATGATTAGAGATGAAATGTTTGATTATTGCAGCTGGGGAAGGAAGCAGATTATCCAGCAGGGGCGACTCTAAGCCTCTTATTCCCATTTTGGAATTGCCCCTTATTGAGAGAGTAATACTAACTGCCAGAGAAGCAGGTTTATCTGATTTTTATGTGGTAACAGGATATAATGGAGAAAAATTAAGAAATCACCTTGATAAGTTTGGTCAGGAAAAAA
>LDZU01006134.1_pt1 | contig 25263 bp, 20 predicted proteins | sample 615531 | NCBI WGS metagenome assembly LDZU01 (sample SAMN03408293, study PRJNA278302) | terrestrial metagenome | isolation source: oil reservoir sample SB2 | place: USA: Alaska, North Slope, Schrader Bluff formation | collected 2011-09 | reverse complement strand
CATAATATTGGGGGGATTATGCAGGGGTGCGAGAACGGCAAGTTCTTTAAAGGCTTTTAAGACCTCCTGGTTGATGATTACCGATTTGGAGAATTTCTCACCTCCGTGGACTACTCTATGACCTACGGCCGAGATAGCGGATAGATTTTCTATAGCTCCATACTCAGGATGGACCAGGGTATCTACGATTAATTTTATAGCCTCTTTATGAGTGGGACAATCGTGTTTTAAGGTAATCTTCTCTTTATGATTAACCTCGTGGACACAGAAAGAATCTCCTATGGTGACTCTCTCTACTATCCCTTTAGCAATTATCTCTTTTTTGTCCCAGTTGTAAAGTTGGTATTTTGCTGAGGAGCTGCCACAGTTTAAAGATAAGATGATCATAATATTTAGCCTTCCTTATTTTTAATCTCATTTGGACTTTATTCTAATTTAATTTTAATTATTTGCATATATCCTTAATGGTTACTATATTCTTTATACTCCACCTGCTTGTAACACAGTAATTGCAACAACATTAACTATATCTTCTGCACTACAACCTCGAGAAAGGTCATTAATCGGTTTTCTCATTCCCTGAGATATTGGACCAATTGCTTCGGCTTTTGCTAATCTTTCTACTAATTTATAGGCAATATTTCCCGATTGTAAATCAGGGAATATTAAAACATTTGCTTTCCCCGCAATTTTGCTATCTGGCGCTTTTCTTTTTCCAATTGAGGGAATCAGCGCAGCATCAGCTTGCAGTTCTCCATCAATAAGTAGGTCGGGCTTCTTTTCTCTCGCAATTTTAGTAGCTTCTACCACTTTTTCCACTAAGGAATGTTTTGCGCTTCCTTTAGTAGAAAATGATAACATAGCAACTCTTGGTTCAATGCCTATTAGAATTTTTCCAGTCTCAGCACTAGCAATAGCTATATCAGCCAGTTGCTCAGCATTAGGTTCTGGATTTATCGCACAATCAGCGAATACAATAACCCCATTGTCTCCATATGGACAGTCAGGTACTACCATTATAAAACAACTTGAAACAATTTGTATACCAGGAGCAGTTTTAATGGTTTGTAATGCCGGCCTAAAAACATCACCAGTAGCATTAATTGAGCCAGCAACTAACCCATCTGCATCGCCATGATAAACCATTAACGCACCAAAATAAAGAGGATTTTTGAGGAGCTGGTAGGCTTCATTCAAACTCAGTCCTTTATTTTTGCGTAATTGGTAATATGTTTCAGCATATTTTTTTATTTTATCCGAATTATTCGGATTAATAATTTTTATTTTCTCTGAAAAATCAATTCCCATATCTTTGGCAATAGATTTTATTTTTTCTTCCCTACCTAAAAAAATTAAATTTGCAAAACCCTCCTTAATAATTGTTTCAGATGCTTTAATCATTCGCGGTTCTTCACCTTCTGGAAGTACAATAACTTTGGGATTTTTTTTCGCCTTTTCTCGAATAATTTGAGATATTTTCATTTCTTCCTCCTTCTTAATTATATTTTTTATTTTACTATCATTTTTTTTACAAATTTTGTATAATTATAACATAAAATTTCTTTTAATTCGAGAAAATTATGAAAATATTAGGTATTATTGCTGAATATAATCCTTTTCATAATGGCCATTTTTACCATCTTTCTGAAGCAAAAAAGGTCACTCAAGCAGACTATGTTGTGGCGGTTATGAGTGGAAATTTTCTGCAAAGAGGAGAGCCTGCAATTATTAATAAATGGATAAGAGCTGAAATGGCCTTAAATTCAGGTATTGATTTAGTAATAGAACTGCCTTTTGTCTTTTCTACCCAAGATGCCAATGGTTTTGCTTTCGGAGCCGTTAAACTATTAGATTCTCTTCAGATTATAGATTATCTTTGTTTTGGTTGCGAAACTGCTGATCTTGATATTCTTTATCCTATAAGCAAATTTTTACAGATTGAAAAGCAAGAATACAAAGAGATAATTAAACAAAAATGCAAGAATGGTTATGAATATCCCAGGGCCAGGGCACAAGCTTTGTGTGAATATCATAAGACTTTTGGTATAGAAAATCTAAAAAAATTGTCTCCATCAAGATTACGTGAAATATTAAACTATCCCAATAATATTTTAGCCTTAGAATATATTAAACATTTATTAAATTTAAATAGTAAAATTGTACCTGTACCTATAAAAAGAATTGGTGCAAATTATCACCAACAAACTCTTAGTGGAAATATCTCCAGTGCTACTTCAATCAGGAATGATATTATGAACAATTTCCTTTCATCTGGATACAATCTTTCAAATCTTGGACCTAAGATAAAACAGGCAATCCCCTCTTCCACCTATTCTCTTTTAGAAAAAGAGTTTAAGGAAGGAAGGAATCCAATTACCTTTGAATCTTATGAACAATACATTCTCGGTATATTAAGAAAGATGTCGTTAGAAGATATTTTACATATCAATGGAGTGAATGAAGGTTTAGAAAATAGAATAAAGAAGGCCTCTCTTAAATCTTCAACAGTTGAACAACTAATTAATTCCATCAAAACAAGAAGGTATACTCGAACTAAAATTCAACGAATACTCCTTCACACAATGATGGGGCTTACCAAAGATGAGTTAGTATATTTTAATAAACTGGGGCCTCCATATATTAGAGTATTGGGTTTCTCAAAAAAAGGTAAAAAAGTTCTAAGAATTATTAAAAAGAACTCAACTATACCCCTCGTAACTAAATTATCTAATTACTTAAAAAAAATAAACTTTTACAAAAACAGTGATAACGAAATGTTATTAAAAATGCTTAACTTAGATATTCTTTCAACCGACATATATGTCCTGGGGTATAGAGAGGAAAAAGATAGAATTGCCCGACTTGATTTTACCCACAAAATAATCAGAAAAACTTGTACGAGCGAAAATGGGTAATTGTCAGGGGAGTTTACTCTCCTGACAATTCTATAACTTTATTAATTTCATTATTGCCTCATCAAAATTTTCTACAGGTATCACTTTTATATCTTGGCTATATCTATTAGCCTCTGAATAATTTTCTTTTGGTACTATAAATACATCAGCTTTTTGTTTTTTAGCAGAAATAATTTTTTGTTTTATTCCATCTACTTTAGTTATTTTTCCATCAATTCCTAAATTACCTGTACCAGCAATTACCAGGCCACTACTCAAATCATTTTCGGTTAGTTGATTTAGTATTTCCAAAGCTATCATTAATCCTGCAGAAGGTCCTTTTATTTGATTTAAATTAATATCTACTTTTAAGGGAAATTTACATTGAAGGTCCTTGGTAGTAGTATAAATACCAATACCTAATTTCTCTGTGGTATAATCACCGGTTTGAAGTTTAATAAGGGGAACTGTTATATTGTATGAAATATTATTTCTTATAAATGTTATCTTGATAAATTGGTTTGTATCTGAACCTTGCACCAATTTGGAAAATTCCTCTATCGTAAAGACAGGTTGATCATTTACCCTGATAATTACATCACCTGGCATTAATTTACCCTTTGCTGGGCTGTTATCTAATATTCTATTAACTATTACCCCTCTTCCAGTCAATTCTGGATTATATCCAGCTTCTCTTAAAGCAACTATTTTTGCAATCAACTGACTTTCTTCCATCATCCTGGTCATAATATCCATATATTCTTCTTGATCCATTTCTTCAGGTATTTTGTCACTTTTGCTTTCTAATTCAATGTTGGGATCAAGAAAACTATAAATATATAACCATAAATTCGCTCGCAATAAAGTGGTTGAAGTTAGAAGAAATTTCCCCCGTGCGTCTTTTTCTCCATTTTCAACTATAATATATTGGCTCAGGTTAATAGCTTTACCAGGGGCAATAAGATAATAAGGAGTGGGAATTATGTTTAGTAAAATTATAATTATAACTATAATAATTAAAAAATATTTCTTGATATATAGCATTATTTCTCGCAATTATTAAATATATAGAAGGTTGTCAGGGAAATAAAATCCCCTCTAAAACCTCTGTGTCTTTATTTCTCCGGTGGGCACGATGCATCGTACCCCTACATTAACATTTTATCCCCTTTTTGGATTATAATCCCAAAATTATCTTCAACTTATTAGAAAATAATTAGGAGAAAATTAAACGATTTATGAAAAATTCTTAATGTTCTAAATTACGAATTTTTCCCGTAACTTCTTTTCTACAATTTCTGGAACTAATTGAGTGATACAACCGTTTAGACTGGCAATTTCTTTAACAATACTTGAATTTAAATAAGCGTATTTAGAACAGGTAACCATAAAAATTGTTTCTATTTCTGGAGCAAGTTTTTTATTCATTAAAGCTAATTGTGATTCATGTTCAAAATCAGAGATAGCCCTCATCCCCCTGATGATAACATTAGCTTTGTTTTTTTTCATAAAATCAATTAAAAGACCTGAAAATTTTTGTACTTTAACTTTTTCTAAATTCTTAGTAACTTCTTTTATCATATATATTCTTTCTTGAGCAGAAAATAAAGTAGATTTGTTAGGATTAACTGCCACTGCAACTATTAATTCATCAAAAATATTGATTGCCCTCTCAATAATATTGAGGTGACCATTGGTAACTGGATCAAAGCTACCAGGGTAAACTGCTATTTTCATTGTTCCTCCTTTTGCAAGATGGTCAAGGGGGTCACCCCCCTGAAACTCCTCTATGCTTTTGATTATTTATTTTAAATTTTATACAAACTTTTCCTGAATTACGATTTACTTGTTAGAATCCATCGCTTTTATTTTAAGTTTATGCTCGTAAAAATAGGCATAAGAGTTCATTTAAGAGTATTTGAATTTTTGAAATCCCGATACTCTTAAATAGCAAAAAAAGATAATTGACACTTGCCATAACTTTTTTGTTTAAATAATTTTAAATTACCTATATTATCCTTAATTTCCTCTTTTTTATAATGTTGTACAATTACTATACTACTTTCTTTCAAAATAGGCAATTTTGAGATCTCTGCTAAAGAAATATTAACTAAACCCCTATTATAAGGCGGATCAATAAAGATGTAATCTAAAAGATAATTCTTTTTAGATAATAATTTCAGGCCAGATAAAAAATTACCCTTACATACTTCAGCATTTTGACTATTTTTAGTCCTTTTCAAATTTTCTTTTATGATACCTATACATTTTACTTCTTTATCAATAAATATTGCTTTTTTTGCTCCTCTACTTAAAGCTTCAATTCCTACTGCTCCTGTCCCCGCAAACAAATCTAAAAAATAAGCACCTTCAATAGATCTTCCAATAATATCAAATAAAGCTTCTCTTACTTTTTGAGAAGTAGGGCGAATGGATAAATCCTTAGGTGATTTTAATTTATTTCCTTTGTTTTTCCCTGCTACAATTTTCATCATTTTTGTTCTACCCTTTTTCTACTATACGCTACCTGCTAAGTTAAATATATATTTACGTTTTTTATTATAAACTTAAAATTATCACTTGCCAAGCCCCTTTATAATATGTTAAAATGTTATGGTTTGATTATTTTAGAGTATCGGAATTTCAAAAATTCCGATACTCTAAAATATTTTTTTAAATAAAGAATGGTTTTTAACTAGTTCATATCGATCAAGAAAGTTATTATATAAAACCGAAAAGCAACAACCAAAACTGTAGATGGATTTTAGGGGAGTTTACTCCCCGGACAATATTACAATAGGCAGGAGGATAAAATAAAATGGCTAAATGTGAAATTTGTGGTAAAGGACCGCAATTTGGTAATAAAATAAGTCATTCCCATAAAGTTACTAATAGAAAATGGTCACCCAATATTCAAAAAGTAAAAGCATCTGTTAATAATACTGTTAAAAAAATTAATGTTTGTACCAGTTGCTTAAAAGCGGGTAAAGTAAAGAAGGTTGTTTAATTATACCATTCTTTAAGTTTATTTATAACTTCGTTAATTACCCAATCAGGAGTAGAGGCACCACTGGTAATCCCAACATTATCTTCGGGATGAAACCATTTGTATTTCATCTGGTCTTTTGTTTCAATGTGGTATGTCTTTACTCCTTGCTGGCGACATATTTCCACTAATCGAGAAGTATTAGCACTTTTTCTTCCTCCAATTACCACTATTATGTCTACCTGTCTTGCTAATTTAATGACACTCTTTTGTCTTTCTACAGTAGCTTTACATATAGTATTAAATATTCTTAATTCTTCTGTTTTGTCTAATAATTTAGAAGATAATTTCTCGAAATTGTAAATATTTTTGGTAGTTTGAGAAATGAAGCCAATTTTTTTCTGATATTTTATTTTCTTTATTTCAGTCACCTTATCAACTACCAGAGCATTATTATTGATAATATCTAAAAGACTTACTATTTCAGGATGCATTTTATCACCGAATATGACTACAAAGTAGTTATTTTTATTTAGATATTCTGCAATTTTTTGCACTTTTTTAACATAAGGGCAAGTTGTATCGACTATAGATAAATTTTTTTCAAGTGCTTGATGCAATATAGAATAAGAAACACCATGGGCTCTGGTTATTACAGTACTTTTTTCAGGTATCTCCTCTACTCTATCTACAATCCTTACCCCCTCTTTTTTAAAATTTTCCATAACTTGAGGATTATGTATTATCGGACCTAACATATAAACACTTTTTTTATTTTCTTTTAAAACCTTTGTAGCTATGCTTACAGAATTTTTTACTCCAAAACAAAATCCTATTTCTTTAGAAAGTATAATTTTCAATTTATTATTTACCTACTTCTTTGTATTTTCTTATTATTTTTAAAATATCATTCTTTACTTCTTCAATATTTTTTTTGGTTGAATCGATTACAATAGCGTCTTTTGTTTTAGTTAAAGGAGCACATTCCCGGTTACTATCAATAAAGTCTCGTTGAATTATTTGTTCCTTTACTTCTTTATAACTAATTTCATATCCTTTATTTTTAAGTTCTTGATATCTCCTTCTGATTCTTTCTTCTTGAGAGGCAGTAAAAAATAGCTTTATATCTGCATAAGGTAAAATTGTTGAGCCAATATCTCTACCTTCCATTATAATATTGCCCTTTTTAGCTAAATTTCTTTGCAGGTCAATTAATTGTTGTCTAATTTTAGGTAACTTCGCTATTTGGGAAACATTTTGATCAATCTTTGGATCACGAATTTCTTCAGTTACATCTTCACCATCAATAAAAATCCGAAAACACTCTTCAAAGTTTTTATCTGTATTTTTTATAGATATGTTGATCTTCGAAACTAAATTTAGAATTAATTTTTCGTTGTTTAAATTAATATTATTTTTCAAGACCTTCCACGTTATTGCTCTATATATAGCTCCTGTATCTATGTACAAATATCCTAATTCTTTGGCAATCAATTTTCCAAGGGTACTCTTACCAACCGCTGAAGGTCCATCTATAGCTATTATCAAATTATCTTTTTTCATAAATTCTCTCCAAACTAGTCAATAGTATATCGTATTGCGTATTGTGTATCGAGTATTGTATGCTCGATACTCGATACTGTATACTACTATATTATTTTTTTCAGATTTTCAACTTCCTGTTTACTTAAATATCTATATTCTCCGGGTTTTAATCCTTTTAAACGAATTGGGCCCATTTGAATTCTTCTCAATTCTAAAACAGGATGACCAATATACTCACCCATTTTCCTTATCTGTCTTTTTTTTCCTTCTTTTATTTTTATTTTTAAAATTGCATTTTCATTTATAGTTTTTATCAAACGAATCTGACAAGAGGAAATCTTATAATTATTTTTAAGCACTATTCCTTCGGATAATAATTTTAATTTTTTTAAAGAAGGAACCCCTTTCACCTTAACAATATAAGTTTTTTCTATTTTTTTTGAAGGATGAGTCAGGGCATAAGTTATTTCACCATCATTAGTCAAAAGTAATAAACCTTCTGAATTATAGTCTAAACGACCAACAGGATAGATCCTTTCCTTAACACCTTTTAAGAAGTCTAATATGGTTGGTCTATTATAAGGGTCATATAAAGAGGTTAAATATCCTTTTGGTTTATTTAATAATATATAAGTATATTTTTTATTATCTACTAATTTTACTTCTTTCCCCTTTACTTCAATTATATCTTTCTGAGAATCTACTTTAGTTCCCAATTTAGTTACAACCCGATGATTTACTCTTACGAGTCCCTGAAGGATAAGTTCTTCGCATTTTCTCCGAGAAGCGATACCTACTCTGGCTAAATATTTTTGTAATCTTTCGTACATATTAGTCAATTCCAATTTCATCTAATTTAGGAAGATCGGAAAGTTTTTTTAAACCAAAATGAAGTAAAAATAGATCTGTTACTTTATACAATAATGGATTACCAGGAACTTTCTTTCTTCCGCTTATTCTTATGAATTTATGTTTTAATAAATTGAATAATACCCCCGAACTATTCACCCCTCTTATTTTTTCAATTTCTAATCGAGTTACTGGCTGATTGTAAGCAATAATAGCTAAGGTTTCTAAAGCAGCTTTGGAAATTTGATATCTTTTCTTGTTTTCTGATATCTTTTTTACCCAGTTAGCATATTGTGGCTTAGTTCCTAATTTATAACCTTTCGCAATCTCGTATATTTTATAGGGTCTATTAGAATTTTCGTAATCAGATATTAACTCCTTCAACAATAGTCTAATATTTTTCCTCTCAAGTCCAGTAATCTCTCTAATCCTATCTACAGTTAAAGGGTTATCAGACACAAATAGTAAACATTCTATTATATTTTTCCATTCAGAATAATCTTTTAATTCTTCTTTAAATTTAAAGCATCTCCTTTCAGGTAAAATATAATTTTACCAAAATTTTCATTTTGACGACATACAATCTTTTTAAAATATATAAGTTCTAATAAAGCCAGAAAGATAACAATAATTTCCACTTTTGTTTGGGCGGTTTCCATAAAATAATCGAATGACATCCCTTTCTTATTGAGCTTTAATATATCTAATATCTCATTCATCTTTGCGGCTACAGTAAAAGTCCTTTTTTTGATCGGAATAAATTCTTCCCTTTTCTTATTTTTTATAACTTTTTCTAAAGCACCCAAAAGGTCTGCTAAATCAACCTCCTGGATTTCTATATTTATTTTTTCGTCATTATTTTTACCAAAAGGAAAAAATATATCATCCTGGCTGTATCTTTTTTGATTCAAATATTTAACTATTTTTTGATATTTGTCATATTCTTTAAGATAGATATCCTTATTTTCTAAAATTCGCTCATCATCTTTCTCTTCGTCATCTTCTATTTCGTTCTTGTTTTTCAGATTAGGCAAAAGTTGTTCAGATTTCATCTTTAATATTATTGCAGCATTAGTGATAGTTTCACTGGCAACATCTATATCAACATTGCCTCTATTCTTCAAAAGAAATTCTAAAAAATTGTTCAATATTTCAACTATAGGTACCTGATTAATATCTATAGTATTTTCTTTTATATTCTTTATTAATTCATTAGCAGGACCTTCGAAATTTCCAAATTTTATTTTGAATTTTGTATTCATATTACTCATAATAAATTTTCATAGCCCTTTTTGCTTCCTCGAGAGTTTGTCGAGCTACTTCTCTTGCTTTTCTGCTCCCTTCTACTACAATATCTCTAATTACTTCTGGATTTTTTTCAAAATATTTTCTTTTTTCTCTAAATCCTTCAAATTTAATTATTAAATTATAGGCTAATATTTTTTTACATTCTACGCATCCTAATTCTCCCGATTTACACTCGGTAGAAATTTCTTTATATTGATCTGGATTAAATATCTTCTGATAAGTGAATACAACACAAACATTAGGATGTCCTGGGTCATTTAACTTTATCTTTTTGGTATCAGTTATCATTGATTTAACCTTTTCGGTAATTATTTTTGGACAATCAGAAATTGATATAGTATTCCCTACACTCTTACTCATCCTCTTTCCGTCAATTCCAGGAACCCTGGGTATTTTAGTTAATTTTGCTTGAGGTAAAGGAAAAATATTTTTATAAAGACTGTTAAATCTCCTGGCTATTTCCCGAGCTAATTCTATGTGGTGTAGTTGATCTTCCCCTACAGGGACAGCATTAGATTTATAGATTAAAATATCTGAAGCCATTAAAACTGGATATCCTAAAAGTCCATAATTGATATTCTCTTTCAATCCTAAGTCGCGAACTTGTTCTTTTAAAACTGGATTTCTTTCTAACCAGGACACAGGAGTGATCATAGAAAAAAGCAGATGTAATTCCACGTGTTCTGGTACATAGGATTGTATTAATACAGTACTCTTTTCCGGGTCAATACCAGCAGAAAACCAATCTATAAGCATTTCTCTAATATTTTCTTTCAACTCTGCAGTTTGTTCATATCCAGTAGTTAGAGCATGTAAATCGACAACTCCATAAAAACATTTGTATTCTTTCTGGAGTTTTACCCAATTTTCTAAAGCTCCTAAGTAGTTTCCCAGGTGTAATTTCCCTGTTGGACGCATTCCGCTAAAAATTATTCCTTTCATACAAATACTCCTTCCTTTATTTTATTATTAAACTGTGTTTACCTGTTAATTTACTAACGACTAATTACGGTTTTCGGTTTTTATTGTGGGCACGATATATCGTGCCCCTACTTCTGAATCCTAACTTTCTTCATGCAATACAAGATTGTCAGGGGAGTGAACTCCTCGTAAAACCTCTCTCTGTTTCCCTTTTTACTTCATTTCGACTTTATATAAAACATTTCCTGACAATTTTATTAGAATATATTGTTTTTTAAACTTGTGCCCGTGAAAACGGGTAAAAGTATTTTTGTAAGAGCATCGGAATTTTTGAAATTCCTATGCTCTTAAAACTATTCTATTTTACACTAATAAGTTAAATAAAAAAAATACTGCGGGAAATAATACTTTTCCAATTATACCACTTAATACAAGAATTAATAAGATAATTGGTCCATAAGATTCTAATTTAGCATATTTATAAGCTTGGGAATAAGGTAATAGACCTAATAATATTTTAGAACCATCTAAAGGGGGTACTGGTATTAAATTAAATATTGCCAGGGCTAAATTTATCAATACCCCGGTTTGTAAAAAAATTAACCACCCCTTAAGTAAAGTAAAAAATAAATTTAAAAAGGTTGTATTCCTAACTATAGTTATTTGATCAATGAAATAATAACTTAATCTTAATATAATAGCAAATACAATAGCAGTAAATATATTGGCAATAGGTCCTGCTAAGGAAACATAAATCATATCCCTTTTAGGGTAACTTAGGTTATTAAAATTTACTGGCACGGGTTTTGCCCATCCAAAACGAAATAAAAGCAGCATTAAAGTACCCATAGGGTCAAGATGAGCTAAAGGATTCAAGGTAAGCCTTCCTGCCTGAGCAGCAGTTGGATCACCTAAATTATAAGCGATTTTACCATGCCAATATTCATGAAGAGTAATGGCAATTAAAACTGCCGGGATACTCCAGACAATCTCGAATAAATTATTTAACATTTTTTAATATTTTTTCCCTTCCCTCTAATAGGTTTATTACAAACTTAATTTCATCTTCTTTATTATTTACTTCTCCATCTAATTGAGCACATAGTAATTTATTCAAAATATATGAATAAATAGGACCTGGTTTCACACCCATTTTTTTAAGGTCTTTCCCAGAAATATACAATCTTTCCTTTTTATAATTTTTTACAAAAACAATTATTCTTTCTTTTGCTATACTTGATTTACTATTCATCATAGCTATGAATAAAAGCTCATTTGGTACATCTTTTAATTTTTTATAAATAGAACTGGGCAGTAACTCCTCTTTTTGAGATAAAAAATCAATAACCGAATCTAAATTCAAATAAATATAATTTATTTTATCAACAATTTTTGGTTTTAACAGCAATTTTTTGCATATTCTTTGTATTTTTTTCTGTTCTAATTGATATACTAAAAAGTAAAAGTATATTAACCATAAATCGATTTCTTCCTCAGATACATTTTTTTGCCAGAAATCATAACTTTCACTTATTTTATCTAAATTCTTAATCATATCCGCGTTTATTTCTGTATCCGGGAGGACATATTTCAAAACTCCGAGTTCTTTCATTCTTTTTAATGCCTTTGTTGGATTTTTCTCTTTCAATATTAGTATTAATTCTTCAGCTACCCTTTTCTTTCTTAACCGAGTGAGCAATTTATCATTGATAGCTTTTTTGAGAAAATCTTCTGTCGATCTATCCATTTTAAAATTATATCGTTGCTCGAATCTTACTGCTCTTATAATGCGTGCAGGATCCTCAACAAAACTTAAATTATATAAAACTCTGATAATACCTAACTTTAAATCTCTCTGCCCTCCAAAGAAATCAATTAATCTTCCATAATCTTTACAATTCAACTTTATGGCCATTGCGTTTATGGTAAAATCTCTTCTATACAAATCTTTTTTTATAGAACTTAATTCTACTTGAGGAAGAGCAGCTGGATATTCATAAAATTCTCTACGAGCAGTTGCTATATCTATCTTAAGACCATCAGGTAAAATTACCACTGCTGTACCAAATTTCTCATGAATCCTAGCTCTACCTCCCAATTCCTTACTTAAATTTCGAGCAAATTCTATTCCATCTCCCTCAATAACAATATCGAGGTCGAGATTTTCAATTTCCAAAAGGAGATCCCTGACTACCCCTCCTACCATAAATGTGGGAAAAGACAATCTATCACCTATTTCTCCAATCTTTTTTAAAATATCTTGAACCCTTTTGGGGAATATCTTCTTGGTTAAATTTATTATTTTTTCTCTCTCTATTTTGTACTTGCTTTCAGTATATGTGGAAAATGAACTTTTAGGGAGATTATATTCACCATATAAATTCCTTATTAAATCAGTCCTGGTGACTATTCCTATTAATCTTTTATCTTGATCTATTACCAATATCCTCCCTATATCATGGGTTATCATCAATTCTTGAATTTCAGTTAAAGGAGTGTTTTGATCAACACTAATAATCTGGTCTGACATAAACTTACTCACTGGCTCTTTCCCAAATCCATGACGTGCAGCCCTATTCACTTCTTGCATAGTAATAATACCTTTTAATTCCCCCTCCTCTACTACCGGGATTCCCGTGTGTCCATATCTCAATAAAATTTTTTCCATTTCCGATATAGATGTTGAAGTATTAACAGTTTTAACTGGAGAAGACATAATATCTTTCGCCACAATTCCTAATTTTATCTTTTGTCTTAAAACTTTTAAAAGTTTTTTTTCTAATTCTTCTAAGGTAAAATCCTTAACTACCGCTGAAGCTGCTTGAAAATGTCCACCACCTCCTAATTCTTTTAATACTTCATCTACATCCACCGAATTTGTCCTGCTCCTTCCTACTATGTATATCCTTTCTCCCATTTTAGCCAGGGTAAAAAAAACATCACTATTTTCAATTTCTATCAATTTATGAGTAAGAAGAGCTAACCCCTCTGTATAATTCTTAATTTCAGCTTTTGCAATATTAACTCTCACACCCTTACAAAAAATTTCCTTAGAGGAAAGAAGTAATTGATTTAATAATTTTTTTTGAGTCAAACTTAAGCCAATGTTCATAAAATTAGATACGACTTTTAATTTTATCCCTTTATTGAATAAGAAGGAAATGCAATTGATATCCTCAATAGTAGTAGTAGAAAAAGTTAAAGAACCAGTATCTTCATAAATTCCTAAAGCAAAAAGAGTTGCCTCAATAGGAGTAATTTCTAATTTCATCTTCTTAATTTTTTTTAGAAGTATAGTAGTAGTTGCGCCTACTTCTTCAATAACATTAAGACTCCCTTTAATATCATCTGCTGTTGCAGGGTGATGATCATAAATATGAACTTCTAAATCTCTCTTTTTTAATATATTAGCGAAAGCTCCAATTCTTCTTTTTATTCGAGTATCAACTATTATTAACCTGGTAATATCTTGCATTTTTATACTTTTAAATGGAGTTACTTCTATTAGGTCACCATATATTGATATAAATTTTCTAACATTTTTCTCCACTGCACCAGGAAAAACTAAAAAAGCATCTTTATATATTTTTTTAGCTGCCACCATAGCAGCTAAAGAATCAAAGTCAGTACTTTGATGACTAATAATTACTTCCAATAATCTACCCTCTTCTTTTAACTTTTTTTATTTAAAATTATAACATAAATAAACACAAGATAGTATATCGTAATCGTATTTCATACACCATTAATAAAATTAACATATGAGCGGAAGTACATAGATACTAGTATAGAGTTAAGAAAGAAGCAGTAGAGGAAGAAAATTTAATTCGTATATCATATCTCGTAAGCAAGATAGGAGCCAGAAGCCAGAATTCGGTATTCAGAATAATCTTAAATATATATAATACTATATTTTGACTTCTGGCTCCTGAATTCTGGATTCTTAATTAGTTTTAAGAAAGATTTTAGTTTCTAATTATGTTTTTGCGCTTTTCGCTTTAAGCTTTTAGTTATATAATAATAACTGTAAACCGATAACTAAAAACTAATTTTTTTGATGTGATACCCGATATGCAATATGTGATATTCTTACAAAAACTCTTTAATTCCTTCTTTGCTAATAGCAGCCAAAATTAGAGGTAATTTTTGCGGTTTTTTGTCACCTATAGTAAATGAAGACATTAATTTTTTCCTGGCGTCTTCCAATTTTTCTTTATCATTATAATAGACTTCAGCTAAGTCCTCATTAATATTAACTTTATCACCTATTTTCTTTTTTAAAACAATACCAACAGAAAAATCTATTTTAGACTCTTTATTTTCTCTACCTGCTCCCAAAAGCATAGCACTCTCACCAATTAACCGAGAATCTGCTCTTTGCACATATCCACTTTTATCAGCTTTAATTTTAAAGCAAAATTTAGCCAATGGTAATAATTCTGGATTTTCAATTACCTGTAAATTCCCTCCCTGGGCTTGTACCATCTCTTTAAATTTATTAAATGCTCTGCCTTCTTCTAAAACTTTTATTAATTTGTTTTTTCCCTCCTCAAGGCTATTGACTACACCACCTAATTTTAACATATAGGAACCAAGAACAATACAAAGTTGGCGTAAATCTTCCGGCCCCTTATTTTTTAGTACTTCAATAGCTTCTCTAACTTCCAATGAATTCCCTATTGCAAAGCCCAATGGTTCATCCATATTCGTAACTATTGCGACAGTCTCTTTCCCTATTTCCAATCCAATATCAACCATAATTTTCCCTAATTTCAAAGTATCTTCGTATCTACTCATAAAAGCGCCACTTCCAGTAGTCACATCTAACACGATTGCATCAGCACCTGCAGCAATTTTTTTACTCATAATACTGCTAACGATTAAAGGGATACTATCTACTGTTGCCGTTACATCTCTCAGAGCGTATAGTTTTTTATCTGCTGGGGCCAAATCAGCAGTTGGACTAATAATTGATACTCCAACTTTCTTTACTATTTCTATAAATTTATTAAGACTTAGCTCTGTTTTAAAACCTTCAATTGATTCCAGCTTATCAATTGTCCCGCCAGTATGACCCAAACCACGTCCTGACATCTTGGCAACAGGAACTCCTGCAGCAGCTACCATCGGTGCCAAAGCCAGGGTAGTAGTGTCTCCTACTCCACCAGTACTATGTTTATCCACTTTAATTCCTGGTATAGAACTTAGATCGATAATTTTCCCGGAATTAACCATAGCTATAGTCAAATGCTTTATCTCACTATTACTCATTCCCTTAAAGTAAATAGCCATTAACATAGCAGACATTTGATAATCGGGAACTCTTTCTTCACAATATTCCTTTATCATAAAATTTATTTCCTCTTGATTTAATTCTTGGCCATCTCTTTTTTTTATAATTAAATCATAAAATCTCAATAGAAAATTCTCCTTAAGTTAATTTAGGGAATTTACTAATTCTCTAATCTACCAATCTACCAAATCTCCAACTAAATTAGCTACCCAGTTATCCAGTTGACCAGTTAATACTAATTATCAATTTCAAATACAAGTCCTTAGTTACAAAATAAAATTCAGTTAATACAGTTAACCAAACTGATTTTGATTCTTTAACCGGATAACAGGTAAACTGGTTAACTGGCTAACTATCTTTACTAGGAGATACTATTAAATCGATACGCGATACTATTTTATAAATAGTGGGACAAACACCAGAGCAACTATGGACATTACCTTAATTAAAATATTCATTGAAGGTCCAGCAGTATCCTTGAGAGGATCACCTACTGTATCTCCTATAACTGCAGCTGCATGAGCATCAGTCCCTTTCCCACCATAATTTCCCCGTTCGATATATTTTTTGGCATTATCCCAGGCCCCACCGGAATTAGCCATCATAATAGCCAATAAAACTCCTACCAATACTGCTCCAATTAATAAACCTCCCAATGCTTCTGGACCTAAAATTATCCCTATTAATATAGGAGATACTATAGCTAATAGTCCGGGCAAAAGCATTTCCTTTAATGCACCTTTAGTACTAATATCCACACATTTAGCCGGATCAGGTTTAGCTGTTCCCTCTTTTAGACCCGGTATTTCCTTAAATTGTCGCCGAACTTCTTCTATCATCAAAGAAGCAGTTTTCCCTACAGCATTTATTGCCAAAGCAGAAAATAGATAAGGTAGGACTCCGCCGATAAACATTCCTGCTACCACCAGAGGATTAGTAATACTAATAGTTTCTAAACCTACAGTTTTACAGTAAGCGGAAAATAGGGCTAAGGCAGTTAATGCTGCTGAACCAATAGCAAAACCTTTTCCAATAGCTGCTGTAGTATTACCCACAGCATCTAAGGAATCAGTAATTTCTCGAACTTTTGGGTCCAGACCAGACATTTCAGCAATTCCACCAGAATTATCAGCAATTGGACCATAAGAATCAACTGAGACAGTCATTCCTACAATAGAAAGCATTCCTACTGCTGAAATTGCTATACCGTATAATCCTGCAAATTTAAATGCTATTAATACAGTAAACGAAATAATAATTAAAGGTATCGTAGTACTTATCATTCCTACTGCTAATCCGGTAATAATGGTTGTCGCTGTGCCAGTAAGTGAAGATTTTGAAATAGACTTTACCGGGTAATAATGGTAAGAAGTATAATATTCAGTAATCAATCCAATTAGAATGCCAGCAATTAATCCGGCAGTAGTAGCATAAAATATATTTAAAGTTCCAAATAAAGTGTTAGAAAGGAAGGCAGAACAAATAATTACTAAAAAACCGCTAACTAATGTTCCTTTAGTCAGGGCGTTATGTAAACTTTTCTCGTTTTTTGTTTGAACAAAAAAAGTACCTATAATAGCAGAAATTGCGCCGCAGGTAGCTAATAAAAGAGGAAACATAATTCCTTTGACCCCATCGAACAATAATCCACCTAAAATCATACTGGAAATAACAGAGCCTACATAGGATTCAAATAAGTCTGCACCCATTCCTGCAATATCTCCCACATTATCTCCGACATTATCAGCAATAACTGCTGGATTACGTGGATCATCTTCTGGTATACCAGCTTCGACTTTTCCCACCAGATCCGCACCAACATCTGCAGCTTTGGTAAATATTCCGCCACCAACTCTGGCAAAGAGAGCAATTGAACTTGCCCCCAGAGCAAATCCATTTATCACCTCAGGATCTCTGATTAAATAATATAAACTACCTAACCCTAATAATCCAAATCCTGCAACTGACATTCCCATCACTGCCCCACCAGAGAAAGCTATTCTTAAAGCTTTTCTAACTCCTCCTTTAACAGCAGCAAAAGTAGTCCTGGTATTTGCTTTTGTAGCCATCTTCATTCCGGTAAAACCAGCTAAACCTGAACAGATAGCACCTACTATAAAGGTTATCCCGGTAATATATCCTCTTACAATAGTTAAAATCGAACTCACTACGATAACGAAAAAGATTAAAGTTATATATTCTCTTTTTAAAAAAGTCATAGCCCCTTGTTCAATCATTTTAGAAATTTCTTGCATTATTTTATTACCTGGTTTTTCTCGACTTACTTTTATGAACAGAAATATTGCAAAGGCTAAGGAAATAAGCCCGCTAAGAGGGATTAAAATCTCAATTTGCATGTTTTTCATCCTTTCATTCTATATTTTTTATTAAATTATTATATTTTGTAGGGGCAAGATGCATCCGTACCCCCTACATTACCATTTTAACCACTTTTTGGATTTCAATCATATTATTAATTTTAAATTATAATTTTATATTTTGCATTTTCTCTTTTAGTATTATTTTGTTGTCTTTTCAAATTTTTCTTTTATCACTGCTTGAGCTGCTGCCAATCGAGCAATAGGTACTCTAAAAGGGGAACAACTAACATAATTTAAGCCTACAGAATGACAAAATTCTACGGATCGAGGTTCTCCGCCATGTTCTCCACAAATCCCTACTTCCAAATCTGCCCGAGTTTTTCTACCTAAATTTGTTCCTAATTCCACTAATTTACCTACCCCCTCCCGGTCTAAAACCTCAAAGGGATTTTCCTCTAAAATTTTATCTTCTACATACTTTAATAAAAATTTTCCTTCTGCATCATCTCGGCTTATTCCAAAAGTTGTCTGGGTTAAATCATTGGTACCAAAAGAAAAGAATTCTGCTTCTTTAGCTATTTTATCAGCAGTTAAAGCAGCTCGTGGTAGTTCAATCATAGTTCCTACTTTATAATCTAATTTTACTTCCGCAGATTTTATCTTCTGATTAGCAATCTTTCTTGCTTTTTCACATATCGGTTTAAGTTCATTTACATGGCTTGTTAAAGGAATCATTATCTCTGGCTTAACATTTACTCCCTTTTTGGCTAATTCTACTGCTGCTTCTATTATTGCCTCCACCTGCATCTCATATATTTCAGGATACAATAATCCTAATCTACATCCTCGAAGTCCTAACATAGGATTCATTTCATGTAATGATTTTACCTTTGCCAGCAACTCTTCCTTTTTATTAAGTTCATCTGAATCTGCATTTTTTAGTCTTAGGGTATTTACCTCTACTAAAATATCTTCCAAATTGGGAAGAAATTCATGGAGAGGTGGGTCGAGTAACCTAATAATTACTGGTAGGCCCTCCATCGCTTTTAAAATACCTAAAAAATCACCTTTTTGCATAGGTAATAATTTCTTTAAGGCTTCCTGTCTACTCTTTTTATTATCAGCCATAATCATTTCTTGCATAATAGGTAATCGATCTTGTTCCATAAACATATGCTCTGTCCTGGTAAGTCCAATTCCCTCTGCTCCTAATTCTCTCGCTTTCTGGGCATCTCCTGGTGTATCTGCATTAGCATACACACCTAAGCGCTTAATTTCATTAGCCCAGGATAATAATGTTTTAAATTCTTCACTCATTACCGGGTCAATAGTGGGAACTTTACCAAGGAATACTTCTCCTGTTCCTCCATCTATAGTAATAAAGTCATCTTTCTTTATTACTGTATTCCCAACTATTACCCTCTCATTTTCTGAATTAATATTCAAGGCACTACACCCAGCGACACAGGGTTTGCCCATACCTCTTGCTACTACTGCAGCATGACTGGTCATACCGCCTCTGCTGGTTAAAACACCCTGGGCTTCTACCATTCCATGGATATCATCAGGAGTTGTTTCCGTTCTTACCAATATTACTTTTTCTCCTTGTTTTCCCAATTCTTCTGCTTCATCTGCAGTAAAAATAACTTTTCCATAAGCTGCACCAGGGGAAGCAGGTAATCCCTGGGCGATAGCATTATTCTTTACTTCAGGATCTATTCTTTTATGTAATAATTGATTTAATTGATTAGGTTCTACTCTCAAAATTGCTTCTTCTTTAGTTATTATCCCTTCTTTAACCATATCTACAGCAATTTTAACTGCTGCTTGAGCAGTCCTTTTACCAGTTCGAGTTTGCAATATATAAAGATTCCCTTTCTCTATGGTGAATTCGTAATCTTGAACATCTTTATAATTTTTTTCTAAAATATCTACCACCTTAGTGAGTTCTTTATATACTTTGGGTAAATCATTTTTGAGATTTGAAAGTGGTAAAGGTGTACGAATACCTGCTACCACATCTTCACCTTGGGCATTTAAGAGGTATTCTCCATAATACTCTTTTTCTCCGGTAGACGGATTTCTAGTAAATCCAACCCCTGTTCCTGAATCATTTCCCATATTACCAAATACCATTTCTTGAACATTTACTGCTGTTCCTAAATCATCTGGTATTTTATTGATCTTTCTATAAGTTATGGCTCTTTTATTGTTCCAGGATTTAAATACAGCATCGATAGCCATCTCTAGCTGAACTTTAGGATCCTGGGGAAAATCTTTACCAGTTTCTTTTTTGATTAATTTTTTATATTTTTCAACCAAACTCTTTAATCCATCAACATCGATTTCGGTATCTAATTTTACTCCAAGTTCTTTTTTGGTCTCCTCTAATAATTTTTCAAACTTATCATGGTCAATTCCTAACACCACATTTCCAAACATCTGTATAAATCTTCTGTAACTATCATAGGCAAATCGTTCATTTTCAGTCTTATTGATAATCCCCTGGATAGTAATATCATTCAAACCTAAATTTAAAACAGTATCCATCATTCCAGGCATAGAAATAGCTGCCCCTGAACGAACAGATACTAATAATGGATTTTTGGGATCTCCTAATTTTTTCCCAGATATTCTTTCTAAATGGCTTAATTTATCGGCTATCTGTTTTTTTAATCCCTCTGGGTATTGACAATTGTTTTTATAATATTCAACACAAACTTCGGTACTTATAGTAAATCCTTGAGGAACCGGAAGACCTATTCTGGTCATTTCGGCTAAACCAGCACCTTTTCCGCCTAAAATAGATTTCATTTGGGCGTTTCCTTCATCAAAAAAATAAACGTATTTTTTCATTTTTATTCTTCCCCTTTCATTATTTTAAGTATTTGAGTAGCGATATCTTCTATAGCTTTGTTGGTTATATTAATTACTGGACATCCAATCTTTTTATAGATATTTTCTGCATAATTTATTTCTTTAAGCACCCTCCCTTTATCTGTATATATACTTTCATCTGATAAACCCAATGTCTTTAACCGTTTTCTTCTAATTTCAATTAAATTATCGGGTTCTATAGTTAAACCAATTACTTTCTTTTTGGGTAATTTATATATACTTGAAGGTAGTTCAACTTCAAAATCCAAAATAATATTAGCAACTTTTATCCCTTTATGGGCTAAATACATACTAAGTGGTGTTTTTGAAGTCCTGGAAACCCCTAATATTACTAAATCAGCCTGGGATAAGTCTAATTCTCCTTGACAAGCATCGTATTTTACGGTAAATTCCATTGCCTCCATCCTTTTAAAATACTGCTTATCCATTTTTCTAATAATCCCAGGTTTTAATTTAGGTGCAATTCCACTTATTCTTTCAATATTATCTATAAGTGGTCCAAGTATATCAAAAGAAAATATTGATTTCCTTTGAGACTCTTCTTTTAAAAACGACCTTAATTCTGGTTTGACTATAGTATATACTATAAAACTTTTCTCTTTGTTAATTTTATCTATTATTCCTTTTATGTCTTTGGTAGATTCAATATGAGCAAATAACTTTAACTTAATATTGTCAGAGTCAAATTGACTAACCGCTGCATGTACTATGTTTTGAGCAGTTTCCCCTGTTGAATCAGAAATTATATAAATAGTAGGTTTAGACTCAACCTTTTCTATCATTTTATACACCTCTTTATAAAACAATTTTTGATAAATCAGCTATTTGATTAAATAATATATTTATTTTCTTAATAAGGGCAATCCTATTTTTTCTAATTTCTAAGTCTTCATCCATTACTAATACCTGGTCAAAGAATTCGTCAACTGGTTTACATAAATTCTCTAATAATTTAAATGCTTTTTTATATTTCCCATTGGAAATATAATTATTTACTCGAGGATACATATCATTATAAATATGGTATAAATTTAATTCTGCATTTTCTTTTAATAAGGATTCTTTGATATTTATTTCTGTACTATTTTTTGATAAATTTAACACTCTATTGGATGAATTAAGAATTTTCTGGAAATTGGATTGGTCATAAAGCTCTTCTATAACTTTTATTCTATTTTTAATATCAACTAAATCTCCCTTACTATCTATGGCTAAAACTGCATCGATTATATCATAGTGAATTCCTTCTTCCAGGAATATATTTTTTACTCTTTGTTTTAAAAAACTTAATATCTGTGATACTATTTCATTTTCATTTATTTTAAATTCTAATGGAAAACTTTGTTTGTATAAAGACAAAGATTTCTGAATAATATCTTTTAGCGAAATTTTCAGATTATTCTTTAAAATTATGGCGATTTTTCCTAAAGATTGTCTTCTTAATCCATAAGGGTCCTGTGACCCGGTTGGAATTAAGCCTATTAAAAAACAACCAGTTATATTATCCACTTTATCAGCAATCCCCAAGATCATACCACTTTTAGTTTTTGGTAATACATCACCTGAAAAACGAGGGAGATAATGTTCAAATATTGCTTCTGCTACTTCTTTTCTTTCGTTAGATAAAATCGCATATTCTCTACCCATTACCCCTTGTAATTCCGGGAATTCTTTTACCATTTCAGTAACCAAATCAGCTTTGCATAAATGGGCAGATCTTAAAGCATCTTCTTTCACTTTCTGCTCAACCTGTAAACAATCTGCAATGTAGTCACATAATAATTCTAATCTCTTTGTTTTATCATAAAGGCTCCCCAGATTTTCCCGGAAAATAATTTTATTCAATTTTATTACTTTTTCTTCTAAAGGAATTTTCTGGTCTTCCTGGTAGAAAAATTTTGCATCTTCTAATCTTGCTTTGAGGACATTTTCATTACCTTTTTTGATTGTAGATGAATATTTTTTAGAATTGTTAATTATAACAATGAATAAAGGTAATAAGGTATTTTTATTTTTATATACAGGAAAATATTTTTGATGTTTTTCCATAACCGTGGTTAGGACTTCTAATGGTAATTTTAAATATTCTCGATTAAATGTCCCCAAAATTGCATTTGGATATTCCACTAAATGAACTATTTCATTTAATTGCTTTTCATCGATTATTTCTTTCCCATTAATTTCTTTAATTATTTGTTTAATCTGCCTTCTTATCTTTTTTTCTCTTAATTCTTGATCAACTATTACATAATTCTTCTTTAACTTTTCCAAGTATTCATTTGGTGAGGAAATTTTAATTTTATGTGGTGCTAATAGTCTGTGACCATAGGTTTCATTCCCAGAATTTAATCCATTCAGACTAAATTCAATTACTTTCTTATCATATAAAGCAAGTATCCATCTTATAGGCCGAATAAATCTTAGTTTTTTATCTTCCCAACGCATAGATTTGGGAAAACTTATATTTCTTATTATTTCAGGAAATATTTTGGTTAATAATTCAAGGGAGGATTTTCCTTTTTCTGATTTCAAAGCAAAAACATATCTTCCTTTATCAGTGTTTTCCGTTATTAAATCTTCTACATTTACGCCTTGTGACTGGGCAAATTTTATTGCAGGTGTCTGAGGCTTTGAGTCACTGGCATAAGCAATAGAATAAGCTGGTCCTTTAATTTTTTGAAAAATATCTTCCTGTTTATCTGAAATATGGGAAATATATAGTACTAATCTGCGTGGTGAGCCATAAACTTTGATTTCTTTATATTGTATTCTTGATTCTTCCAGGCTTGCTTTTATTAAATGTCTTATGTCTCCCAGAGCATTTTCCATATATATTGCCGGAATCTCTTCTGTTCCAATTTCTAAGATAACATCACTCATTAATAACTCTATCCTTCTTTTATATTTTCTTTTTTAATCAAGGGGAAACCCATTTTTTCTCTCTGTCTAATATATTTTTCTGCACACAAACGGGAAATATTTCTCACTCGAGATATATAACCTGTTCTTTCTGTAACGCTTATTGCCCCTCGTGCATCCAACAAATTAAAAGTATGAGAACATTTTAATATATAATCATATGCTGGTAGAGGTAGTTCCTTTTCTATTAGTCTTTTTGCTTCTTTTTCGAAAACATTGAATATACCGAATAACATTGATATGTCTGCTTCTTCAAAATTATACTTAGAATGCTCAACTTCTACTTGGTGCTGTATATCTCCATAGGTAATACCCCCACCCCATTTTAGATTAAAAATATTATCTTCCCCTTGAATAACCATAGCTAATCTCTCCAAACCATAGGTTATTTCTACTGGAATTATACTTAGATCAAGGCCTCCTGCTTGTTGAAAATAGGTAAATTGAGTTATCTCTAATCCATCAAGCCAGACCTCCCAACCTAATCCCCACGCACCCAGGGTTGGGGCTTCCCAATCACCCTCAATAAATCTTATGTCATGTTTTTTTTTGGGAATCCCTAATCTTTCTAAACTTTCTAAATAGATTTCTTGTATGTTTTCGGGGGAAGGTTTTAATATAACTTGAAATTGATAATGTTGCTGGACTCGATTAGGATTTTCTCCATATCGTCCATCTGCAGGTCTTCGAGAAGGTTCAACATAAGCAACTTTCCAGGGTTCAGGGCCTAATACCCTTAAAAAAGTAGCTGGATTCATTGTACCTGCCCCAACTTCTATATCGTAAGGTTGTTGAATAATACAATCTTTTTCTCCCCAATATTTTTGTAGATTAAAAATAATATTTTGAAAATCCATATCAAAATTCCTCATAATAAAATTCCCTCTCTTCTAAAATACTTTCACACTCTAGTTTTAGAGAGGGAGTATCTTTTCTTTGTTAATATATCAAAATCAAGGTTTATTGTCAACGATTATACTCGTATCTCTTATATCATATTACGTAAGAAGTTATTTATTTTAGAGATTAAAAGAGAAAAAAAGTATGGGCATCAGATAGGGGGTCGATTCATCGAACCCACATAATTACGGGTCGGATAAATCCGACCCCTACATTAAACTTTGTATGTTATACTACCATAATCGCAATATGCAATACTAAATCGCTGTACACTCCACGCATTTACTTGCAACTATGAACCAAAAACTTGCATTTAATACTAACGACTATTTGTTATATAGCATAAGATCGTGTACTCGTTTTAATGTTTAATATTGTAGCATAAGATCGTGCACTCTTAATCAGGAAGTTCGTAGTCAAATTCATCAA
>LDZU01000051.1_pt1 | contig 25351 bp, 27 predicted proteins | sample 615531 | NCBI WGS metagenome assembly LDZU01 (sample SAMN03408293, study PRJNA278302) | terrestrial metagenome | isolation source: oil reservoir sample SB2 | place: USA: Alaska, North Slope, Schrader Bluff formation | collected 2011-09 | reverse complement strand
AGTCATCCCCCAGGACAGATCCGAACAGGGCAAGACGGCGGATTTTATTCCTCAGACAGAACTTTACGATCTCCTCCTGCGGAATACTGATCCGTAGACTCATCGGGCGTGTCACCTCCTTGTTTCTGTTCCCATATTATATCCAATGTTTGTTGACCTTGTTAAAAATCCCCGCCGGCATCGCGTTCTTCCGAACCCCGCGGAAGGCCCCTTCAGCTTTGCTAAAGCCTCCGGCGACCCCTGGTGTTTCGACGACTACAATGTACTTCGGCATAAAAAGGTCGACGAGCGCCTTGCAAAATCGCCTGTGATCTCAAAGACCGATCTTATGAAAATAATGCGTTGGAACTACGAGGGCACACAATACCGTCAGTATGACCTCACAACAGGATCTCCCTGGAGTACGACCAATCGTACCATCGCACGTCTTAATACCGAGATCAGCTCGGTAACAGAACTCCGGTTCGGACATGCCTCCCGAGATCGGACTAGTAATGTGGTGGTGTATCAACACACCGAAAACAGGAGCCTATATTCCATGGTACTTCGGGACTATGCGATTCCCATCCGAATACACAACCGGGAATGAGGAGTTTCCCCTGGATTCAGCGTACTGGACATTCTTTGAACTCAAAATGCTTGCCCATCATTACTGCAATTTGGCCTTCCCGATGATCCAAGAGGTCTGGTCTAGATTCGAAGCTGAAATATCAGCATCAAGAACAAGAACCGAATCTGAAGCCCTCCGAATATTCAAGAGCAGCGGAAGAGAGGAAGCCTCCCAATTATTGACTACACGGTCAAACGATATTGCGAGAGAAACACTTGTACAAACCCGACAGCTCATCGCAGACATCAAGACCAAGGCCTGGTTCATGGAATAACGCTGCTGAGGTTTTCAGCTACATTTGCACAAGACAGGGGCTCTGGAAAACTGGAGCCCCTGATCCATCTGTTTTTCAAGTAAGAACTTTCGGCAAAAACCACTGGGAGTCAATCATAAGGGTTTGCTTTTAGTCAAAGTATAGGCCCCTATGGCACAGTGGCAGAGTGGCACAGTACACAGGCGGGGCAGGTTCCCTGCCTGTGGTTTTTTCGAAAAACTCACAAGGTGAGTTGCTTTAGCATTCCGTCCCGCTTTTCAGTCAGGGCCGATGCGAGGAGTGCCGCATATTTGCCCTGGAACCTCGCTCCCGCAAGGTCCGTATCGGAGGGTTTTCTCTCCCCGGCTCCTCCCGCGATTGTGGAGGCCCCGTAGGGGCTTCCGCCGACGATGGCGCTATTGTCTGTCTGCCCGGCAAAGGCGTAGGGGAGACCGGCTACGACCATGCCATGGTGCAGCAGGGTGATGTGGAAGCTCAGAATGGTGGACTCCTGCCCTCCGTGCTGGGTGCTGGAGCTGGTGAATACGCCTCCGACTTTGCCGACGAGGGCCCCCTTTTGCCAGAGTCCGCCCGTGGCGTCCAGAAAATTCTTCATCTGGGCGGCCATGTTCCCGAAACGTGTCGGCGTTCCGAAGAGGATGGCATCGGCGTTTTCAAGGTCCTCGGGTGTTGCCTCCGGGATGTGGGCAAAGGCTTTCTGCGCCTCGAGGGCACCCATTTTCTGAAGAACTTCCCGGGGGAGAGTTTCGGGAACTCTCTTGATGTCGACAATGGCGCCGGGGATTTCGCGGGCGCCTTCCGCCGCAGCCTCGGCCATGGCATATACGTGCCCATATGTTGAGTAGAAAAGAACAAGGATTCTCATGTATACCTACCTCCTTATATTTTCCAGTATGTCATGGCCGGATAATACCATCTACGCGAAGCAGTGATAAGACGTTCCGTTCCAGTGAACCGGCGGAGCCGTTCATCCCTCTGAGCGGTTGCGCCTGCTTCTGCAAGGTGTCTGGAGGGAATGTACTTTCATCTGTTTTTTGCCTTCGGACTCGTCCAGGACGGCCTTTCGGATCCTGAAGGAACGGGGCGTGATCTCCACGAGTTCGTCCATGACGATCCATTAGAGGAGCAGAGGGGTTAGACCCACACTGCCTGTTGCCCAAATGGTGCAAATGAAGGCGAAAAAGGGCGAACACCCCCTGACAATACCTATTTTAAGGGTATTCAGCCACTTGTGCCTTGATATACACTATTTGGGCAACAGGCCGTGTAGGTCTGACACCTTTATCTGGGGTGCCTGACCCCTTTATCTGGGGTGTTGCGCCCGGAACCCAGATGGACATGATGTACATGCCCGATGCACTCAACGCCGTCGTCAAGCTCATGGGGGCCGACCCGTCGCGCCTGGTGCACCGCAACGCCTACAACATCTCGGCGATGAGCTTCGAGCCGGGGCAGATCGCCGCGTCGATAAAGAAGGTCATCCCCTCGTTCGAGATCTCCTACGACGTGGATCCCATCAGGCAGGGCATCGCCGAATCGTGGCCGAATTCGCTCGACTGTACGGCTGCGAAGGAAGAGTGGGGTTTCGCGCCCGAGTACGGTCTCGACCGCATGACCGAGGATATGCTGGAGAGGGTAGGTAAGAAATAACAGGGGGCAGGAAGAGCAGAACCCGTGAACCGTGAATCGTGAATCGGGAATCGGGAACGCAAGAGCAAACGCAAAATACGAAATCTTTTCACCACAGAGATACACAGAGAAAACCAAAGATATTTTTGTATAAAAACCGGAGACCAGGCTTTTGCACCACACAAAACAGGCCTTGCCCGCCATTCCGGGGAACAAAGCAGCAATCAAAGGGAGCGCTTCCCGCAAGGGAAGCAGCTCCCTTTCTCTTTTCAGGTGCCTTCAGCGACAGGATGATGATAGCCGTTACTCCCGGGAATGCTGCCGAAAGACATCCCATGTCCCCACCCTATGGTTGAGGGTCGTTTTTAAGAACCTCTTCTAACCATATTGACAATGATGCGCATTTCAAGGCCAGGGAACTGGACTCCCATGTCGGGTCTCTCAGCAGATCGGCCCGTTCGTCTGGCCAGAATCCCGGTACAGGGCGTTCCCTGAAAAACCCTTTGAACGGTCCCTCCTGACAGAAACGTGTCCGGGGCAATCCGGAACCTGATTTTTCCGGCAAGGTGGTCCCGGGAAGTTTCTTTTTTAGCATCTTTCTTATCAGGGGCTTGATCTGTCCATTTTTTGACAGGATCCTGCCTGGCAGGGCTATTGAGAGAGCCGCGCTGACCATGCTCAGGGTTTCAAAAGGAAAGGAAAGGCCAACGCCATGAGCGTAACCTGCCTGTCGGTAGTTGCTTCTCCACGAGCCGTTCAGGATGAAGGCCAGGCTTCCGAGGTCCGCATGTCCCTTTCTGAGATCCCTGTCAAGCGGAATTGCGGGGTCCAGGCACTCCAGGGTATAGGAGAGGTTGTCGTTGCGTAATTCAAGGATGGTTTCCTCCCCGTAGATATCCGCCAACAGGCTAAGGTCATCAGGCAGCAGCAGGTGTGCCATTATTCCATAACCGCCTGGGTCGAGCGGTGATCGCTCCATAGATACGGCATAAGGCCCCGTAGGGTCTTTCTCAAAGATCCTGGTAGTATGGGTCATTCCCCAGATGGAATCTGCCAGTTCGCCGGAGACCAGATGAGAGAATCCAGCCTTGAAAGCCTGCCTATAAAAGATCATTTGGAAATTTGAGATGATGAACGGCAACCCTGTATCTTTTATTGACTTTCTGAACTCGTCCAGGAATTCGTTCTCCCTGACCGGCATTGCTCTGTGCTCGATGTTGTGTCTTTGAGCCATCAGGCAGGCCATTTCCATTTCTATGGGGTCGGAGTCGATGAAGCCGGTCAGGGCAGGTATTTCAGGTTGAAGGCAGGCCCATATCAGTGTCGAATCTGTCCCGCCGGAGAACATCAGTGCCTTGTTATCCAAAGGAGCAATAATACCTGTTACTTTATCGAGGGCCTTTCCCAGGGTTTCCAGTGATTTGTTTTCATCATCTATATGTGAATCCCAGGAGAATCGCTGTATCCGCATCCTTTCAGGCTTCTTTTCCCCGGGTGTGAACAGGAGCATCTCCCCATGCCCTACGCGCCGGATCTTATCTACGAGCGTCCAGTCTCCCCGGATGTTGCTGCCGAGCAGGAAGTGGACAGCCCTCCTGTCCGAGAGCTTTCTGTCGCGGCAGGGCAATTCCGGAAGAAGATCTGCGAAACGGTCTGCAAGGATGAATCTGCCTTCCTCCGGCGATGTCCAATAGATCTCCCTGGAGCAGATGATGGATTTGAAGGCGAGGATACGAGGGTCAGGAAAATCGGGGGAAGGGGCGAATATCAAGGTCCCTTCCTCCATTTCAGATGCTATGCGTGTGACGATATCGAGAGGGGAAAGACCTGCCTTCTCCCCCCTGAGGATGAGACTTTCAAGCACAGAAGATTCCAGGGCCGACAGAAGCCACGTGCCAGCGGTTCCCTGGAAGGTTCTGATCTCAGGGTTTATCATCTTCAATCGAAGCCAGTCGTTCATAAAGATCCCTCCCTTCCAGCCAACCACGGCGTTCCCTTCAGCTTTTCCGTGAGAAAGGTCTCCCTTTCGACCAGGGATCTTTGAACAAGCCTGTCATCAGCTTCTCTTTCATAGCGCCTGACCGACCGTATTATGCCCAGGTTATGCAGGCCTCTTTTCCCTGCATGCTGAAGCCGATAGAGAGATCGAAGGGCAGAATGAATCGGGACCTGTTGGAAACGAACACCTTCACCTTTTCCCATTATTTCCGAAATGGTTCTTCCGAGCCTTAAAAAGGCAGGTTCAGGGGGTATATCGTAAAATTCCCTGAACTTCAGGAAAGCGCTCTCCCATCTGGGGTGGGTTGAAGGTTTATCATTGCAGGTAGCGGATGATCTGAATGTCTCGTAGTCGTTGACTTTGGGCAGATCGTCCAGGATAGGGAAGTAGGTGTCCGGGAAGGCGGAAGCTCCATCATCTTCATGACGTATGGCAAAAACGGGCTTGTCCGCCACAAGGGCATCCACCGAACTAGTGCTGCTCCATACAAAGACCGAATCTGACTGAAGGATCCAATCCCCGAGCGGACGTTCCTGGATCACCTTTATCCTGGGAGTCCTGGTGCATATTTCTTTGAGTGCAGGTGTTATCCGTTCTGAAGGATGGGGTCGGTAGATAATTTCCAGATCGCTCATTTCCCCTGCAAGGCGTTCCATCCATCCCAGCGTTTTCGTGTACAGGGACCGGACCCTTTCTACACGGGAAGGAAAATCTTTCCTTCCCCGACTGACCATTTTTCGGATGGATCCTTTGCTCGCGGAAACAAGGGAGAAGTTCCCGGCTACCAGGATCCAGCGCCTGTCAGGGTCCAGGTCGTAACTGGAGGCCAGGCTTTGCCTGTCCGGGTTGAAGGAAGCCATCTCGGGTCGCAGGAGATCCAGACGAGGGTTTCCAGTGCGCAGGATGAGTTCTTTCGGTACCCCTCTCGCCAGGAGAATTTTTTCGAACCTCTCTCCCCAAACCAGGTGGAACGTATCTTGCGATTCCCCTCTCGGTGCCTTGACGGATTCGAGGTAGCTTTCAACGGCAACCTGTTCCTGGTGAAGGTTCAGTATCCTGAGGCCTTCTCTCTCCTGCAGACTGTACCTTCTGAATTTGGAGAGGGATAGATTCCCCCAGGGGACGATCAGAAAGCGAGGCCTCACTGTTGCAACTGTTTCCCACATATCGAAAGGAATAGATGCTATCTGAACGGAATACCCCTTTGTCGAAAGAAGTATCTTCAACAGGAGGGCCGTGTCGAGTTCCCTGTTGATGTGTTCGATCAGGATCAGGATATCAACGTCCTGTTTCATAATGTTTCCTCCCTCGATATTTCCTTCAAGGATCTCTCCCACATGGACCAGGCGATGCAACGGAATGTGGTCATGCTGGAACCCCAGTCAGGCCGCAGGACAGGGTCTGCCTTTGATCCAGTGATGATGAGATCCGGCAGGGGGTTTTCACGGAAATAGCCCCGGAGCGGTCCGCTCTTGCAGAAACGGGTACGTGGAAGGCCGAACCCCCCTTTCTCGAGTTCCAGTGGGTAGGGTGGAAGGCGCCTTGAGAGTATATCTTTCAGGACCGGTTTGAAAACAGACTTCCGGAAGATCCTTTCGGGGATCGGCAAGGAGAGGGCAGCCTGCACCAGTCGCCGATCCTTGAAAGGGCTGCTGAGAGTCTTTCCTCTCGCTGCGGCCAGCTGACGATAGGCTAGGAAGGAGCTGCTGTAGTAACTTGCGAGACATCCCAGGTTAAGGTCTGAAAAGCTTTCCGGTTCACCTATCCTTGATCGGACATACTCGTTTCGCATACAGATCCTTTTCTTCACCGCTTCCTTGCCGAAGATCCCCTCGATGACAGGTCGTTCCGAAGAGATGGAAAAATCCTCCATGTTGAAAGATCCCGGGTCCCCTCCCTTCAGAATTAGTTCCCGGCTTGATCTTGTGAGGGAAAAGAGAGCGTCTGCGGCAAAACCAGAAGAGAAATGAGGTGCGCAATTATCAAAGGCAGCGGAGATCACAGGGATCTGGAGAAGCGGAAGCGGGAGCCTGGCCATGGATGTCTCTCTTTCCAGGAGGATCGGAAATTCTCTCTCGACAAGGCCGATATCCTGCAGAGTGACCCCGCAAAGCGAGGCCGCCTGAGTCGCGTAGTCCCTTTCGAAGGCCAACTCCGGCGAATCGATAGAGGCAGTAACCGCTGCGTGCCCGGGGCCAAGGAATACCTGGACCAGAGTGGAGTCGATCCCTCCCGAAAGGAGGTTCAATACTCCTTTCGGAAGGCTTTCAACGGCAAGGGAAAGCGTTTTTTCGATCATGTCCGCACCGTCCCGGAAATCCGAAGGAGGGCCGGGAATTTCCAGTCTGGACAAGGTGGAGATCCTCGGCGCTCCTCTCCGGTCAACGCAGAGCAGGTCTCCGTGCCCCAGGCGCCTAATCGCCCCGATCGGGCTCTCAGGAAGAGGACTGTGCTGGAACAGCAGGAAATCAAGGAATCCTTCAGGCGAAACATCCCGCCTGTTCAGGGGAAGGGATCCCAGAACACTCCTGAACATGTTGGAGAGGATCCAGTTCCCGTTCTGCCCGGCGGCAAAATAAACTTCATGGGCAGTTGCGGGTCCCCGGTAAGCGAATATTTCGGCCACAGTCTCTTCGGTATCCTTTTCGACTACGAAACAGCATCCATCGATCTCGTATCCGGCAAGCAACTGTATAGCCTGCCGGGCCGGGAGGCCAAGGAAGCGGCCGGGATCCGGGAGTTTCTTTTCCCAGAGTCCGACCAGGGTCACTTGCCGTGCAGGCGTTTCGAATACCCTTTTCCCCGGATCCGAAATTTCCAGGTTCAGATATCCTTTCAATATCTTTTTCCCCCTGTGTGGTAGTCTCTTTTTTGTTCCAGACGGAAAAGCCGGGTGCACGGCACCTTTTCAAGCCTCTCAGCCTTCAACACCCTTTCCTGCCAGGTTGAGAAGATAGCAGCGCTCAGGGTCAGATAACTCCAGTCCTTCTGGGGGTCCAGAAGGAGTTCCTTACCTCCGGGAGGCATGTTGTCCGGGAAGGCTGAATCCTGGAAAAATTCGCGGAAGGGTCCGGATAGGCAGAAACGAGTGCGAGGGATGTCGCTCCCCCCCTTTTTGCCGTAGAAGGAGTACTCCGGCAGTCTTTTCCTGAGAAGGGCTTTTGGTACAGGCTTTGCTTCCCCTCCATGGAAGAACCTGATGCCGGCGGGGATAGCGGTTGCCAGTCCCAGCAAGCCTCTGGAAAAGAAAGGGTCCCCTATCTCCCGCCCGAAAAGTGCTGCTGTCTGCCGCTTGCTGCAGACGGCTTCGTTGGCGCTGCAGAAAAATTCGACAAGCGAGGTCAACTGGGCATGTTCCTCCAGCCGTTTGCCGGGGCGGATCCGGGCACGCTCAAGGACCAGGGAAAGACGGGCCTCGATACGGGCAGAAACAGCCCTTTCGCCAAACAGCCTGCGGATAACCTTGATGTCGGGACTTGTATTTGAAAGAGCTCCGTAGCCTTGTGGCGAATCGAAGGGTTCTGTCAGTTCGTTCCGGAATTGGGGCCTTTCATCCGGGTTCATGATCCGGCGGGTCTGGGGGTGCCCCAGGAGGGTGTCCGCTACGTCCCCCACCCAGAACAGTCTGAATGGGGCCTGGAAGGCACGGTACAGGAACACAGGCTGGAAACCGGGGATTATCGGTTGCCCGAGGTTCGCTATGGTTTCCTCGGAAAGTGTACGATAACCATCTTCATCGAGAGGTACGATCAGCAGGTCCGTTTCGAGAAGATGCGCAGCGGTCCTTGCGTACTCCGTCTCGAAGGCGATCTCTGGAGAATCGATCGTCATCGTCAGGGTCTTTGATCCGCCCGGACGGAAGCTTTGCATAAGGGTGGAATCCACGCCTCCAGAAAAAAGAAGACAATCGTCAGTACCGGATCCATCGAAGGCAGACCGGAGGTTTTCTTCCAGTGCTGAAACCGCCTCCTCTATCCCAAGTTCAAAGGGCTCGCAAGGGGATCTCTCTGCCTGCCTGGAAAGCTTTTCCCGGGTTGAGGTATCGATGCAGAGGATCTCTCCCGGTGTAAGGCGCCGTATCCCTTTCACACGGGTAGAGATCCCCAGGGGAAACCTGAACAGCAGGTGATCCAGAAGGGCATGCTCATCCAGACTGCGCTCCCTGCACGGGATGTCCGCCAGCATGTTCCTGAAGTGGTCGCCAAAATGCCATTGTCCTTCGGCATCGCATCGCAAATATAGTTCCCGGGTCGCATTTATCGTACGGTAAAGCCACATGAGGCGGCCATGGCATGGAACGTAAAGGATGGCGCCGTTGTCGCAAAGGCCCCCAAGCCGCCGGACCTGTTCTTTTTCTTCCAGTGAAAGGAAGGAGGGCTTCTCCAGCTCTGCCTTCAACCGCCTGGAGTTTGCCGCAGAGACGAACCAGGATCCGGGTCGGGTTTCAAGCCGGAAAGCACCGGGATCCGTGAGTTCTACACTGATCATGCCCTGGGGTCTCCTTCTATTCTCGAAACCTGGAAAGTACGTGTTCCGGGGATCGCTTCCAGGTTCTGTTCCATAAGGATCCGGTTCTGCCAGAGTGCATAGCTTAATGCGCTGAGTCCGAGGAAACTAGAATCCCGCTGAGGGTTAAGGAGTATATCCCTGTGCGTTTCCGGCCAAAAACGGGGAAATGCCTCTCCGAGGAAAACATCCTTCAAGGGTCCCTCCTGAAGGAAACGTGTCCGGGGGACATCGCTCCCGCCTTTTCGGGTAAGGATCGGATAGCCGGGTACCCTTTTTGTCAACAAAGACTTTGCGATGTGTTTTACCACGCCATCCCTGACGATCCGTTGAGGCATGGGCATTGTCATGGCAAGTTCGAGGACCTGTCTACAGGCAAAGGGTGTCAACACCGTACTCCCTCTGCAAAAGGCCTGTTGGCGCGTTCGGCCTATGTATTCCCTGATGTGGCCGAAATCAGTAAAGATCGACATGACTTCTGCATGCCCTGCTCGCCAGTGGACTGGCTCAAGTCCAATCAGCTTCGGACATAGCCCCAGCGCGAAATCAAGGCGTCCATGCAGGCGGTTTTCGACCGTATCATTTCCCAGGACCTGGCGGACCTTTTCAAGATCCGGACTGAGACCGCAGCTCGCTGAATAACCCTCCAGGCTCCATGGCTCGCGATCCAGTTTTTCCCTCTCCAGGGACGAGAGCATCGATCTGTCAAATATCTTCGCAATTTTGTTGAATCCAAAAAGGGCATCGACAGTTTCTCCGGAGAGAAAAAGGCCATCTGTTTCCTTGAATGCGTAATGAAATGCCATTGGCTGAAAAAAGGCAGTTCCCGTAGGTTGTCCCAGAAGTTCCACCAGTTCTTCAATGGACCGGCGGAAGGTTGATTCCTTTAATATCATCATGCGGTGCCTTGCATCAAAGAGATCAGCCGAAAGCCTGGCATAATCCATCTCGAAGTCATATTCCGGTGTTTCGATCCCAATTGTCAGGGCTGATGCCCCTTTTTCAAGATAGGAGAGGACGAGCGTTGAGTCTACTCCGCCCGACAAGAGTACAGTTGGTTCACCGAAAGAAGACGTGTAAGCCGAGATTCTTTCCGCAATGATCGTGTCCAGGCGGTCCACAACATCCTCAACCTCAGGCCCATCACCCCCGAAGGGCAATTCGAGGGTTTCGAGCTGTTCAAACCGGGTGTTGCCATCAAGCCCTATCTCAAGCATCCCGCCCGGAGTAAGCTTGCGGATGCCCTTTAACAGCGTGTGCGACCCTGGAAGATACTCGTAGGCAAAGAGAAGATGGTCGGCGAAGGCGTTCTCGTCGAGGACCCTTTGCGAGGCGGGGACCGAGGCGATTGCGTTCCGGAAGTGGTCGAAAACGGAGACATGGCTTTTCCCTATCCTGTAATAAAGATCGAAGGTGGAAGAGAGGGTCTTGAAGAGGGTTGTCCTTTCCCGTCCTTCGTCCAGTGGTTCAACCGAGACAAAAGTTCCTTCTGCGGCGATCTTTGAAAGTTCCTGGAAGATATGCCTGACGCCGGATCCCTTCCCGGTTGCGTGCTCCACGGTTTTCTCGAACAAAACAGGGTCGGACCCTGAAACCATCCAGGTCGTTCTTCCCACATTGAAGACTCGGCAATGAGGATCTGCAAGCACGAATTCGGTCATCTTCTTCCGGCTCCTTCCGACATCAGAGAATTTTCCAATTAAAGATCAATGACAGGTCTCTTCCCTAAAGGAATGTCTTCGGCGTCAAACCTTGGCAGGCTAAGCCGATCCGAATGGATCCGGCCATGGCGCCTCTCCGTTATAAAACCGGATTTCAACCCGCATTCCGATGCTACCTCAAAAACTTCACCTGAAACGGCAAGATGGTTTCCGTAAGGGTAACTTAGAGAATCAGGGCGCCTGCCTGTCGTCTTTTCGATGATATCAAGGCTTTCCACAATTTCCCATCGAACCCCTTCCCTGTCCAGACGGGATAGAGGACGGTGAAGATGGGTGTGTGTTCCAAGGCAACCCCTGCTACTGAGTTCGCAGAGCATTTCTGGTCCCATATAGAGCTTTTTCGCCCATGGGGCTTCTTCTCCAAGGATCTGGCGAAATGCCATTTCCGAAAGGGCTTCCCGCTCTGAAATGGGAAGGGTGTAGTTTAGGAGAGATTTGATAGTCCTTGCTTCGGGGATGTCATAGGGGTATGGAGCCTCAGTAAAATTTTTTCCCCCGATCACCCGGCTGCTTTCCTCAAAGCCCGCTTTTATCGACAGTTCACCCAAAAGCGCCAGGAGGTCCTTGTCGGGCATGGCGCTCCTGAGAGCATGCATCCGGTGAACGTGAAGAAGCTTTCCTGTCTTCAGGGGAGCCGTGCAGGGGAAAAATGCCCCGGGTATCCCCCTGGATCTCAGGATCGGCCAGGCGACCTCGAACTGATCGGCCAGGCCATCATCGAAGGTCAGGAGAGTATATCTCCTGTGCCCGCCGGGATCGGGCAAAACCTCTGAGGAAAGATCTTCCAGAGACAGGAAGTGTGAACTGCGGGCCAGGAATTCGACCTGGGCAATGAATCGTTCCGGGCCGAAAGGAAGTACACCCGGCCCAGGGAACATTGCGCCCGAAAGGTAATGATAAGTGACGGCCAGTATCTCAGGTTCGGTGGTGATCAATAGGTCAGCCTCTTCTCTATGGAAAGGGGAACACTGGCGAGCAGGCTGGCTATCCTTGAGCCGGCTTCTCCTTTCCCGTAAAGCTGGTCCGATGGGAAACGGCCGTGGGCGATCTGCTTCTTGACCGCAAAAACTATGCTTTCCCTCTCGCCGGGAGTGTCAATAGCGTTGCAGCCCCGCTCCCGTCCATCCTGCCGATTCCCGATGTTGACTGCGGGGATCCCCAGGAATGCGCATTCCCGGATCGCCACACTGGAATTCCCTATGACACAGCTGCACTTGTTGAGGATCTGCAGGAACGCCTCAGGGGGGAAATTCTTGAAAAAGTGGAATTTATCAGTATTCTCGTTTTCCCTGAACCAGCGTATCGCTTTCGAGGTCCCGTCTGAGCCGGCATCTGAGTTCGGCCAGAACCATAGTACGGGTAATCCCAGGGATCTGACCGCGTAAAGGGTTTCAATTGCCTGATCCCGCGCAAGGGCGTACTCGGTCGTGACAGGATGCTGCAGGACGACCAGGTAAGGGCCGGAAAGATCCTGTTTTGCCCCCACTCCGGAAGTAAATGGGTCGAAAGTCCTTTCCGGATGTCTGGCGACTTCCGCCGCAAGGTCGATCGATGGACATCCGGTAATGAAAACCCTGGAGGGTTCTTCCCCCATTCGAATGATCCGCTCACGTGCCTTTTCAGTTGCGACGAAATGCAGGTCGGCAAGCTTGGTGACAGCATGCCTGACTTTCTCATCGATGGAACCTGTCACTTCGCCCCCCTGGACATGGACAAGGGGCAAGTTCATGAATGCCGCTGCCGTAGCGGTTGCCATTGTTTCAAAACGGTCGGCAATGGTGACAACAATATCAGGTTTCAGGTTTTCAAAGACCGTTGCCATTTCGAGGAGTCCCAGCCCTGTTGTGATGGCCGAGGTCTGGGGAGTTTCCCCTTCCAGAAGCATGAATACACAGGAAGCGATCCTGAAGCCGTCCTTCTCGATCACTGTGGAAGCACTACCGTAGCGATCCAGCAGCGCCGAGGCCGCAACCACTAACTGAAGCTCTATTTCGGGGTGATCATCCATGGCCGAAAGGGCGGTCTTGATGCGGGCATAGCTGGGCCTGGCCGTCACAACGACCGCTATTTTCCGCTTCATTCCAGGTCACCCTCCCTGATGAGATCGTCCTCTTCCAGATCGACCCTGATACGGCGGCCGATCACTCTGTCTATCATCGAGGCCGGAATGCCGTTCCCCGGTTTTTTCAGTGCCAGCATGGACCGCTCCAGTGTGGTTCCCGCAGGGATGTATCTCGAGGCAACCAGGCTTTTGGTAAAAATATCCCTTAGAGGGGCCAGGTTTTCGGCAGTTGTGTCCTTGTCCACATCAGCCCCCCTCATCAGTTCTATCCACCGGATCCCTTCCACAAGCTGGGATAATTCCGTCGTCGTAACAGAAGCGCATACATCAGGTCCGAACATCTCCCGTGAAAGGGTCACGTGGACCTCCAGGACCTGGATGTCCATTGTTGCCGCTGCCAGCCCGGGGTAGATAGTGCCGGAATGGTCTGAAAGTCCCACGAAGCAAGAATAACGTTCCCTGAAGACCGCAAGCATGTTCAAGCCGACCCTTTCAGGAGGGCAGGGGTAAATACTGGTACACTGCATTACAACAAGCGGGCATCCTGCCTTCCTGACCTTCCATGCGGCAGCATCGATCTCAGTCATGGGGCTCATCCCCGTCGAAAGAAGGATGGGGAGGCCATCTGCAACAAGGTCTTCAAGCAGAGGAATATTCCCTGTTTCGCCTGACGGGATCTTCCAGGCAGCCACCCCGGCCTGCCGGAGAAGGGCCGCGGCCTTGCCGGAAAAGGGTGAACTTAAAAAGAAAAGCCCTTTCTCTTTGGCATGCAGGGAGAGTCCTTTCCATTGCTCTTCAGTGAAAGCTGTCCGGATCCAGTAATCCCTCCGCGTGGCATCCTGGGGACTGAAGGGTACTCGGAAAGGTTCTGACCGTGTCCCCTCCGCGTCTGCGATATGCGTCTGGAACTTGACCGCATCGGCTCCGGCCCTGGCTATCGCATCGATGTAGGAATGGGCCAGGCCAAGACTTCCGTCATGCCCCATGGCGACTTCCCCTATGACCATACATTTTCTGCTTGAGAGATATTCAGTAAATGACTTCTCCATTCTTATCAAGCCTCCTGGGACGGTCCATGTCATTGTCTGATTTTACAAAGCAGGTTTTTTCGAATGAGACCTGAACGGGAGCCTTGACCAGAACGTTGATGGGTCGCCCGTGGGACCCCATTCCGTTGAAAACCAAAGGCATAGGGCGTATCCCAACCTTGACAAGATCCTGCTCCCGGGCAAAACCGGCCTTTAAAAGAAGTGGTCCGATAACGTCGCTTGAACAATGAAAATCGGCTGCAATGCATCCGGTTCCTCGCGCCCAGTTCAGGCATCTCTCCAGAAAAAGGTTAAAAGAGGAGTCTTCACAACCCAGCCAGGTTGAAGGGTTTGCGGGAACGATCTCGATCATTCTCAGTATAGACCAACGCTTTTCGTTTAACCTTTTGGAGGAGACTAGTTCCTCCGTCCGGCATACAAGAAACCCGGAACCTTCCGGATCCTGGAATATCCTGTATCTGAAACCGGGGTTTTCAAGGTATCGCCAGCGCCAGAATTCCGCATTGCGGTAAAGAGAAAAAAATCCGGCTTTCAGGGCGGAACTTTCCCAGATACTTTCCATTTCGACTGCATCAGTGTCCGATGAGGCAAGGGGAGCGATCCCGTTTCTCCGGGCGACAAGAGGTATTTCAGAAACCTGTTCTCCAAAGATGGCGATGCACGCCCGGGGGTCCAGGGTAGTCATGTAACGATGCACGGAGGGCAGGAGCTGGAATCCATTCTTCATGTAGACGGGTACGGATGTCAGTGGATTCGATCCTGCCCCTGTGATGACGGGGAGGATAGCTTCAGCTGCCTTGTGCATCATCAGTCCCAAACCGCGTCCCCGGTATTCTTTACGGATATTCCACATGGCCAGGCTCCCGCCGGGCGAAACCTCCATGCCCTGCGGTGAAGGCACCTGGTACAAACCCGGGATAATACCCCTGAAACCCGCCAGTTCATCGTCAAGGAACAGCAAGAGGGATCGAGCTGAAACCCCTTGCGCAGTACCGAAGCCGCGGAATTGCCAATCGAAAAGGGTGCGGTCCGACATGGGGTGACTGGATCCCCATTGAGCAAGTATAAAGGATCGTACCGATCCCCAATCCGGATCCAGGTAAGGCCGTAGGATAATGTTCCTGCCGTTATTTCCCGTTATCATGTACTGATTTTATCTTAAAAAGAGATAATCGCACGGGAGTGCATATCTTGCCCTCAAAAGCTTTTCAACGCAGAATAGACGCAACGGATATCTGCGGAGGGGAGTCGATCATAGTTGAATGTCTGCGTAATGGGTCTCGGTTATATAGGTCTTCCCCTTGCTGCTGTTCTGGCTCGTTCGGGCTACAAAGTGCTGGGGGTCGATATCAAACCAGCCGTTGTCCGATCGATAGAGTCGGGGGATATACATGGCCTGGAACCCCCCCTCGGACTTTTGGTCGTTGAGGCAATAAGACGAGGATCCCTTGCCCTGTGTGATCCAGTGCCCCATGCCGATGTCTATATACTTGCAGTTCCCACGCCTTTGAAGAAGAAGAAACACCAGGTGGATCTTTCATATGTCGAAAAGGCTGTTGATTCAGTTGCCCTCCGACTCAGGCCCGGCAACCTTGTGATCATCGAATCAACTGTACCAGTGGGAACCACGGAAAAGATGTCGAGACGCCTTCTGGAATTGCGCCCTGACCTTGAGAGAGAGGGTAAGAGCCTGATATTTGTTGCTCACTGTCCAGAGAGGGTCCTCCCGGGGAAAGTCCTTGATGAGATGGTGGAGGTCGATCGAATAGTCGGAGGTGTGGATGCCGGATCCACCAGGGAAGCAGGAGACTTTTATGCGACTTTTGTTCGCGGTTCGATCCACAGGACGGAAGCCCGCACAGCTGAGATGTGCAAGCTGGCAGAGAACGCCTCGAGGGATGTGGCCATATCCTTTGCTAACGAGTTGTCCATGCTTTGCGACAAAATGGGTATTGATGCAGCAAACCTGATCCGTCTGGCAAACCTCCACCCCCGCGTGAATATCATGGATCCGGGTCCCGGTGTTGGAGGTCACTGTATCCCCGTTGATCCATGGTTCCTTGTGCAGTCCGAACCTCTGGAAACAAGTCTTATCCGGACCGCCCGGAAGGTCAACGAGAAGAAAACGGCATGGTTGTTGAACAGGATCGAGGAGACGATCTCCCATTTTGAAAAGCCGGTGATCGCCTGCCTTGGACTTGCATATAAGCCGGAAGTCGCTGACCTCAGGGGGAGTCCTGCTGTATCGATAGTAAATTCTCTTTGCTCGCAAAATAGAGGTGATCTCAGGATCGTTGAGCCCCACATAAAAGATCTTCCTCCGGTGCTTGCAGGTTTTAACTGCTGCAGGCTGGTTGACCTCGAAGAAGCAATTGCTGAAGCATCAGTTGTTGCCCTTCTCACGAGGCACAACTCCTTTGAAGGGGTCCAGGCCCGTCTGCCGGACGGGAAGGTCTTCATCGACCCTAACGGCGTCGTCAGTCCCGGATGGAGGAGATCTGGAACGGAGGCGGCGAATTGAAAGGCAAGCGGCTTGAGATCCTCGGCCTGATCCCCGCAAGGGGGGGATCCAAGGGTATTCCCGGAAAAAACCTGAGGCTTCTCGGGGGCAAGAGCCTCGTTGCTCTTGCAGTTGAGAGCGCCCTGAAAAGCTGCATGATCACCAGGCTTGTCCTTTCCACTGATTCAGAGGCTATCTCAAAGGAGGGAAAGCAGGCTGGAGCAGAGGTGCCCTTCATGCGTCCAGAGGATCTGGCCCTGGACGAAACTCCGACGGCTCCCGTGGTGATCCATACTCTTTGCTGGCTTGAAGAGAACGGGGGTTACCGCCCGGACATCCTTATCCTCCTTCAACCCACGGCTCCCCTCAGGCAGGCGAAGCATATAGACGGAGCCCTTGATCTGCTTATAGCGACCGGTGCCAGGTGTGTCATAAGCGTTACGGAAGTCCCGGGTCATTACAATCCATTCTGGCAGTTCCTGGTACGGGATGGGATTCTGCGCCCCTTTATGGATCCTTTGAAGGTCCCTTCACGGCGTCAGGATCTGCCCCCGACTTATACTCGAAACGGGGCGATCTACACTGCGTGGACGGATAACTGGCTTACGGGTACCCTTTCGAACAGCCATGGATGTGCCCCCTACGTAATGCAGTCAGAAGAATCCGTCAATATCGACAGCCCTGAGGACCTCGCACTGGCAGAACTCATCCTTGCCCGGCGACAAAAAAACCATGAAAAACCATAAGGCACCATTTCATGTCGTAGTGTCTAGAGGTGCCTCTCTAATTTTAAAAATGGAAAACCTCAAAGGGGACTTCCATCGAATTATTGAGCCAGGAGGATGAAAAAGCTTCACGCCGTCCGCTGTTTTGATCCGGAATAATAAGCAAAAAAGGAGGCACCTCCAGCAAGGGGGGTGCCTCCTTTTATTTTTTGGGGAAACGTAACGTTTATTCTCCTCGTTTCTGTTCTCCCATAGCCTCCAGAGCCTGGACCGGAGAGAGTACAAGCAGCGGGCGTACAGAAGCGAAATGTTTCAGGTTGCCGGTAACAAGGGGCACTCCTGCCGAGATAGCAGCCTCGACGAACGGACGATCTCCTTCGTCGGGCAGAGCCCCGCCGTATCGGGTGGGTGATACCCATTGCCCTTTGGCGTTTATCAGCGCGAGAACCGGCTCGGTAACAGTGGGAGACAGGTGGAATTTCGGCCTGGCAAGCACATCCCTGTACTCCAGGAAGATCCTGGAATCAAGAACAAGGCCAAAAGAGCGATTCACCAGCCCGTTGAGAAATATGCCGGGGGGAGTGTCGGAACGCAGAAAACCGGAAACAAGAACATTGGTATCCATGACGAACCGGATCAAGGGGATGCTCAGTCTTTCCTTCGGGCAACCCTGAGAGATCGGATCTCGGCATCTATCTCGCTTTCCGGGATCCTGTTGGTTCCGCTCTCCCTCGCCATTATCCTTGCAAGCTCCAGCGCCCTCTGCGCTCTCATCTGCAGCATGGCATCGGCAAGGGAAAGTACGTCCTCCCCTTCGGATACGGATACGCAGACCGCCATCGGTTTCGATCTTGAATAAACGACGGTAACATCGGAATCCGCAAGAATTCCCGGGTTGTTTTTCAAGTCCCTGCTGGAAACTGTTTTCATGTTAGACCCTCCCAACGTCCCTCTTTATGTCCCCGATTATACATCATATTGCCATAAAAAGTTCAAGGCGCTCAATCGCTGTGCCGAGAGCTCCCTCTGCCCGGTGCTTCTGCCGATGCCTGGATGTGTTTGATGGCCGGAACAGAATATGGCTTATGATTATCAGGCAGAAGCGTTGTCCTTGTATCTGACAGGGACAAAAGGGTCGTCGCTGCATGGAAATTGACTACATCCGTCAGGACCCTAAGACGAGGATCGAGGTGTCCGATGAAGGCTCAGGGAAGATATTTCCTCAAGGACAGTATCCGCAGAACAGTTGACTTCTCGATGACAGACCAGAGTATGGGCGTCGAGCCTCCCCCGGTCCAGAAACCGTGTCCGCCGGAAGCTGCGAGAGTGGACCTGCCCTACCCCGGCAGACTGGGGAAGATGCCTCTTGCGGAGACAATAGGGAAAAGAGAGTCGAGGCGTAAATACGGGAAGGAATACCTGTCGCTCGAAGATCTGTCCTTTCTGTTATGGGCCACCCAGGGGCTCAAAGGAGCGCCGTCTGGCGGGCACGCCTTCAGGACAGTGCCTTCCGCCGGCTGCCGCCACGCTATTGAGACCTATCTGGCGGTCTTCAGGGTAAAGGGGCTTGAAAAAGGCATCTACCGGTATTTGCCCGTGGAACATAGATTGACCATCATATCGCGATCCGACGGGATCGAAAGGCTGACGGTAGGCGCGGCATTGAACCAGAAATTCGCCGGCAGCGGGGCGGCGACATTCATCTGGACCGCCATTCCCTACCGCATGGAGTGGCGTTACGGCGAAGCTGCCTACAAGGTGATCGCACTCGACGCAGGCCATATATGCCAGAACCTCTACCTTGCATGCGAGGCCATTGAAGCAGGGACCTGCGCCATAGCCGCCTACGACCAGGAAAGAGCGGATGCCCTTGTAGAAGTGGACGGCGAAGATGAGTTCGTCATCTACATGGCCCCGGTCGGAAAGATAGAGGCGCAGTGATGTCAACTGAGCGGTTCGACAGGAACAACCTTGGTTTGAGCAGATCCCCCTACCTTCTCCAGCATGCGGACAACCCTGTATGGTGGCAGGAGTGGAGTAGGGAGACCGTCGACGAGGCCGCAAGACGGGGTGTGCCGATCTTCGTCTCATCGGGATATTCCACCTGCCACTGGTGCCATGTAATGGCGGCGGGGGCATTCTCGGACCAGGCCACCGCCGACCTGCTCTACAGGAATTTCGTCTGCGTCAAGGTCGACAGGGAGGAGCGCCCCGACATCGACCACTACCTGATGGAGTTCATCAACATGCAGAACGGGAGCGGCGGATGGCCTCTCAACGCCTTTATCACCCCAGACCTGAGGCCCTTTCTTTCATTTACCTACCTGCCTGCGGAGACGGAACGCGGAATGCCAGGCCTGCATGAGGTTGCAGCCCAGGTGGCAGAATACTACCGGGATCAGGGGGCGGCGGTGAAAGCGTTCCAATCCTCCCGGGGTCTTCCCGAAAAAAGAGAACCTCAAGACCTGGCCCCCGAACTTCTCCGGATGTTCGACGCCAGGTACGGCGGGTTCGGCATGCATCAGAAGTTCCCTCCCCACTGCACGCTCCTGTACCTGCTCTACTCCCTGCTTGCGGAGGACTCGGCCGATGCGGAGACGATCTGCCGAAAGACCCTTGATGCAATGCGCCTGGGGGGTCTTCATGACCATCTGCAGGGAGGCATCTTCAGGTACTGTGTCGACAGGGAGTGGAAGATACCGCACTTCGAGAAGATGCTCTACGATCAGGCCATGGCTCTCTGGTGCTTCTCCCTCGGCTGCGCGGTCTTTCCCGCTGATCGAGATGCCTTCCAGGCCATGGTTTGAATATCGTCAGATGTCTTGAGGAGTGTTTCGAGGTTGACGGACTTTTTCTCTCAGCCTTTGACGCAGACACCGGGCATGAGGAGGGGGCGACATACCTCTGGGATCACAGTGAGCTTGGAGAGATCCTGAAACAGGAGGATTTTAAAGCCCTGAAGGAAGTTTATGAAATAGAGCCCGGAGGGAACTTCGAAGGTAGCATACACCTCGTAAAAAAGATCGACAGATCCCTTCCCCGTATCGACGAAAAACTCCTGGAGACAAGGCGCAGCCGTCCGCAGCCCCAGGCGGACACCAAAATACTCTGCGGGAATAATGCCTTGACGGTCATCGCCCTTCTTCAGGCGGGGCGGCTCCTGGGAGTTGATGAGTACGCCGGTAAGGCAGAGAGAACGATGGGGCGGCTGCTCGATCTTTTCTGGGACGGAAGGAGGCTTGCTCACTCGTTTTCGGGGGGAGTTCTTCAGGAACAGTCGTTTCTCTCTGATGCGGCCCCTGTCGCGGCGGCCCTCGCAATGCTTGCGGATGCAGATCCCGGTTGGCGCAGCCGGATGGAGAAGATGCTGGAATACATTGAGACCTTCAAAGATCCCGATGGCTGGGTGGAATCCAGACCTGATGATTTTCATCAAGTCCCTGCGGGGGTTTTCGATCACCCCGTGCCTTCAAGCACCGCCATGGCGGAGTTCGCGAAGGCAAGCGGCGAGCTTGTCATGGGCACCAAGACCAAAACCGCCGACTTCAGGCAGCCCTTTGTAGCTGATTTCTTCAACGTCACAGCCATCCTATGCCGCCGCCGCAGTTGAACAGTGCCAACGTTGAGGCTGTTCATTGTGGCATGCATTTAATGACGGAACATAATATGGGTTTATGATTATCAAAAGGATCATTGCTTCTGTGTCTGGAAGAATGTTCTGGGTGCAAAAAGATGAGGTTCATCAGCAAGGAGAAAAGGGCAAAAAATAGTGAAAAACACGATTTTATCAAAAGTGTAGGTCTGATACCGAGGGGATCCGAGGGGATCCGAAAGAGGGTGAAATTATGAGCATTACAACCGATCACCATCATGGACACGGAGCCGATCCACACGGCGAACACGGCAAGACCGCCCCGGATCATGCAGGCCGCGACCAGCACGAAGGCCATAGCCCTAAGATGTTCCGGGATAAATTCTGGCTCTCCCTGGTCCTTACCGTTCCGGTCGTCTTCTGGGCAGCACACATCCAGATGATCTTTGGCTACACTGCGCCTGAATTCCCGGGGTCGGCGTGGATATCACCCATTCTTGCTACAGCCGTCTTTCTCTACGGCGGTCTGGTCTTTCTGAAAGAAGCATGGAGGGAGCTGAGAGAACGACTGCCGGGAATGATGACACTGATCTCTCTTGCCATTTCGGTAGCCTTCATTTTCTCCTGGGTGGTCCAGCTGGGCCTGATACAGGCAGACGCGATCTGGTGGGAGCTGGCGTCCCTGGTGACCATAATGCTGCTGGGGCACTGGATCGAAATGCGCTCGATATCACAGGCCCAGGGGGCGCTTCAGGAGCTCGCCAAACTTCTCCCCGATACCGCGACCCGTGTGACCGACCAGGGTGAGGAGGAGATCCCGGTCAGCGAACTTAACGAGGGTGATCTGGTGTTGGTGCGCCCTGGAGAGAGTGTGCCGGCGGACGGAGTGATCCGCAAGGGGGAGAGCGATCTCAACGAGGCCATGATCACCGGGGAGTCCAGACCGGTTAAAAAGAAGGAAGGCGAGGAGGTTATTGCGGCGACCATCAATGGAGAGGGTTCTCTGCGCATCGAGGTCACCGGTACGGGTGAGAACACGAAGCTCTCCGGGATCATGCGGCTTGTGGCTGATGCGCAGACCTCAAAATCAAGGGCACAGCATCTGGCCGACCGTGCGGCCCGTGCCCTTACCGGGGTGGCAATAGTCTCGGGGGTGCTCACGCTGGTGGTATGGCAATTTCTGGGAGCATCTATCGACTTCTCCATCATCCGTGTGGTGACAGTCCTGGTAATTGCCTGCCCACACGCCCTTGGTCTGGCCGTACCGCTGGTGGTAGCCATCTCAACGACACTTGGCGCGCAGAACGGCCTCCTGGTGAGGGATCGGCGGGGCCTGGAAGAAGCAAGGAACTTGAACACCGTGATCTTCGACAAGACAGGGACACTCACGCTGGGAGAATTTCGCGTGGTGGAAATGTCTGTGGCGGAAGGATTGTCTGAAGCGGAAGCGCTCCGACTCGCGGCCGGGGTGGAGTCCGAATCCGAACACCCCATCGCTCGCGGCATTGTAAAAACGGCGGAAGAGCGAAATATCGACGTTGCTCTTGTTGATGGATTCCGGGCGGTGACGGGAAAGGGTGTCGCCGCCTCGGTTGAGGGGGTCGAATATCACGTGGGCGGTCCCGCACTCCTGAAGGCAGAGAACACGCAGGTGCCGGAAGAGCTTCGGGAAGCAGCCGGGGCGGCAGCCGGTAGGGGGCAGGCCGCCATCTATCTCCTTCGGGACGGCAAGGCCCTGGCAGTTTTCGCTGTGGCCGATGCCATCCGGGAGGAGAGCCGCGAGGCGATCCAAGCGCTTCACGACCGGGGAATAGAAGTGGCGATGCTCACCGGGGATGCGCAGGCGGTGGCGGATGCCGTCGCAGCGGAACTTGGTATCGACACCGTGTTCGCCCAGGTCCTGCCCGAAGACAAGGCCACGAAGGTGCGCGAGCTGCAAAGCCAGGGGAAAAAGGTCGCGATGGTTGGTGACGGCGTTAATGATGCTCCCGCCCTGGCCACAGCCGATATCGGGATCGCTATCGGTGCGGGTACGGACGTAGCCGTGGAAGCCGGACATATCGTTCTTGTCCGGTCTGATCCGCGCGACATCCCGAAGATCGTCGAACTGTCCCGCGCAACTTACCGGAAGATGGTTCAGAACCTATGGTGGGCGGCTGGCTACAACATCCTGGCCATCCCCCTGGCCGCGGGAGTACTTTCCGCATGGGGTATTCTTCTCACACCTGCCGTAGGAGCAGTATTGATGTCGGTTAGCACTGTGGTCGTGGCGATCAATGCCCAGCTTCTCAAGCGAGTGAAACTGTAACGATGTCCGCATGCCGCCAGATATCCCCCTCTGTCATCTTTTGTCGTGGTCCAGGTTCTTTACCGGCAGTTATTTATACTAATTGACATAAAATATAGACTTAGTATAATTATCCTTGGGAAGGAGGTGTTCCCAAATGGATTTTTTGGATGTAGCAAGGAATGTCCGGAGAAACAGGATCGCAAAGGGTTTCAGTCAACGGAAACTGGCTGAATCTGCAGGTATTTCCGAGCTTTCCGTAAAAAATATTGAATCGGCAAAGGTTGAAGCTCGTATTAAAACCTTGCAGTCAATTGCTAAGGCCCTTGGCGTGAAGCTAAACGAGCTTTTTGTTCCAGTGAAAGAATTGCAAACCGTCCGTTTCCGTTCAACAAAAAATATGCGTAAACGTGAAAACATATTGGCTAAGGCCGCCAGATGGCTTGAAGATTTTAACTACCTTGAAGGCGTTCTGGACCGAAAGAGCACCTTTCACCTGGAAGACATTAGAGATCTTTGCTCCAGGAATGAGCCCGCTGAGGCAGCCCGTATTTGCCGTGAGAAACTGGGCCTCGACTCGAAGGAGCCCATCCACGATATTTGCGGCCTTCTTGAAAAAGCCGGAGTAAAGGTTCTTGCGCTCCCTTTGGCTTCAGATGGGTTTTTCGGACTCTCCATAGGTCAGGAGGACGGAGGTCCGGCCATCATTGTCAACGACGAGGATCGGATCACTCCGGAAAGACGCATTTTCAGCGCTGCACATGAATTGGGGCACCTGATGCTTCACCCGGAGACTTTCAACGTAAAAGAAACCCTTGAAGACAAGGAGCAGGAACGTCAGGCGGATTGTTTCGCCGGTTATTTCCTGATGCCTGACGCCGGTTTCATCAACGAATGGGACGAAGCTTCAGGCCTGCACTGGGTTGACAGGGTTTTAAAGGTAAAAGGTATTTTTCGGGTCAGTTACAAAACTGTCCTGAAGAGGCTGATCGATCTTGGCAAAACCGATGAATCGATATGGCCGAAATTTTATAGTGCCTATAGAAACAGATACAAGAAAAAATTGATGTTCAAAGAGGAACCGGACGGATTTGGAGATGGGAACGAACCGTTCAGACTTGCTCCTTTCGTTTTCTTTGAAGATCGTTTCAATCGTCTGGTAAGGGAAGCAGTGGAGAAAGACAAGATATCGCTGAGTAGGGGAGCCGAAATGCTTGGCATGCCTATTTTAGAGATGCGGGAACTTATACAGAGTTGGGAGACCGTTGCGTGAAGGACAAAACTGGCGGGCAGAAGATATTGATCATGGATGCCTGCGTCCTGATCGATTTTCTCAATTCTGACAGGAAGGTTTTCAGGTTAATCTCGGATCATCTAGGAACACTCTACGTGGCAAGCCCGGTACTTGATGAAATTAAGGAAATTGAAAACGAGCAAGAACTGGTTGAAATAGGTTTGAAAGTGGTTGAACCCGAAACGGGGGATGCGATGGCCGCCGGTGGTAATGTCGGTCCTTTATCATTCCAGGACTGGATTTGCCTGTTAACGGCCAAACGGAACGGGTTTACCTGTGTTACTAACGATAAGAAGCTAATGCAAACTTGCAAAAAGGAAGGTGTTGATACTATCAGGGGTTTAGCCCTTCTTGCGAAATTACATGAGGCCGGTGGCATCACCACTGATGATGTACTGCTCATCGGCCGTGAGATCCATAGATCGAACCCTAAACATATTTCAGCCGTAATACTGGCTAAATTCGAGAAAATAATTGAAGGCCAGACAGGAGGTTGAGGCCGTGGAATTCGACAGGGACAAGGTGGATGAGATGACACTGGCGCTGCTCTGGCTTGTTTCCCATGAAGACCGGAACGGGACCACCAGTGCGTGGAAAAGTTTTGACTGGGGGACTATGGACCGGCTTTATGAAAAGGGTTATATCAGTGACCCGAAAAGGAAGACGAAATCTGTAGCAGTAAGTCCGGAGGGTGCCAGCAAGGCCGAAGAACTTTTCAAAAAACACTTTGGGGTGTAGTGCTTCGGCCATTTCAACTCTTCCCAAAAACAAGATCCACAATGATATCCTTGAGTCTCACTATATCGGCAAGGTTTACTTTTTCGTCTGCGCAATGAAGGTTCTCCCCGTCCGGACCCAGGACCACAGTTGGGGTCCCCTTCCCGGCAAAGTGGTTGAAATCCCCGACACACATGCTGGTAACGAAGTCAGTCCTGCCTTCGCGCTTTTCGCATGTTTCCTAAGTTCCCGGAATTTATAACGAGGGTGATTCCACACCCAGAGCTCTGTAGATTCCTTCCTGTTTTTTAGTTACCTCACCGAGCACTCGACCATGTCCAGGTGATTCAAACAGCTCGATCGTGTCCAGTTCATCGAGAAGTCCC